>Ga0256827_10001484_pt1 | contig 15045 bp, 9 predicted proteins | sample CV84metaG_FD_185977 | JGI IMG/M metagenome (GOLD analysis project Ga0256827, IMG submission 185977) | Hydrothermal vent microbial communities from East Pacific Rise, Pacific Ocean - CV84 | ecosystem: Environmental > Aquatic > Marine > Hydrothermal vents | place: Pacific Ocean: East Pacific Rise... | reverse complement strand
CATATATTGACTGTAAAGTGAAGTTTGCTGTGCACTTACGGTTCCAATCAATATGATTGCCGATATTAAAATGTATAATTTCTTCATATTATTATTGTTTTTTTAATAAATGCATAGCACCGTTTAGGTGCTTTGCATTTTATCTTTATTTATTATTTAAATAATTTATCTTACTATTGTTACGGTTCCTGTATACGGGTCTTTATCGTTTTTCAAATCTACAATATAAACATAAGAACCCATTGGTAATTCAAGTCCATTATAAAAACCATCCCATTGCTTTTCTTGATCTTCGTATCCAATTCCTGTTCCTGAATAGTCAAATATTATATCACCCCATCGGTTAAAGATTTTTATATCTACTTGCTCGAAAGCATTAATATTTGTTATTCTAAAGAAATCGTTTTTACCGTCTGTATTTGGTGTTATTACTGATGGTATTACTAACTCAACCTCTACATTATATAGGTTTGTGAATGCACATCCATTTGCATCAGTTACTGTTAACCAATAATCTCCAGTAAATAATCCACTAATTACATTATTTGTTTCTCCGTTTGACCACTCGTAAGTATAATCTGGTGTTCCGCCTTCTGCTGAAACTGATATGGCTCCATAATGATCTTCGTAATATAGAGAATCGGCAATTAACATTGCACTTGGTTGTGTAAGCATTACTGACATTGTATCGTTACAGTAATTATTATCTGTTATTGTTACAATATACGTTCCTGCATTTAACCCGGTTAAGTTATCTCCTGTTTGACCATTATTCCATGCGTATGTATAATCTGGTGTTCCTCCTGTTGCTGAAATACTAATTGAACCTGTAGAGTCATTATTACAACTTAAGTTTGTTGCATTGTCTAATGTAATAAGCATTTCTGTTGGTTGCATTATCTGAATGCTATCAATATGCTTCTCACAAGCGTTAACATCTACAACTGTTATTGAATAGAAACCTGCTGATAAATTTGTTTGTACACTGTCAGTTCCTGCAATATCCCAATTGTATAAATAACTTGGTGTTCCTCCGTAAGCAGTGATGTATATTGCTCCTGTTGAACCGTTATAACAGTCTACATTTATTGTACTGTCTGATATTTTTAGTTCGGTTGGCTGATTTATTGTAAATGTTGTTGTTGATAAACATCCGTTTACATCATAAACATCTACATCATATGTTCCATAAACTAAGTTTGAAATATCATAGCTTGGATTGGATGTTTGGGTACTATCTATATTAATACCTGCCATTGATACAACGTATGTGAAATCTGCTGTGCCACCTGCCATATCAATTGTGGCGGTTCCTGTTGATTCTCCATTACATAATACATCGCTTACTGAGGATATACTGGCTGTGCCAGCTCCGTCGTCTACGACTGTACCACTAGAATCTAAAGTACATCCTAAACTATCAATAATACTAAAATTATAATCTCCTTGTGACAAACTATTTGCTGTATTACTTGTTAATAGTGTATCATGTATCCATTCATACGAATAAGGACTTGTTCCTCCGCTTGCATTTATTGTTAATGAACCTGTTGTTCCTCCACAAACTGAATTAACTGATGTTAAATTGAATGAGATAGGAGTTGGTTGAGATATCTCAAAAGAATCAACTAGAACACAATTGTGTGCATCTGTTAAAGTTACAGTATGATATCCTGTAATTAAAGAATCTGCACTTGGTGACGAATCTCCATTATCCCAAAGATAATTATAATTTGCTGTTCCGCCATCAGGTAAAACCGAGATATAACCATTATCTCCTCCATAACAACTTACATTAATAGAAGTATCTAAAATAAGAGATAATTCATCTGGATCGTTTAGCGAAATACTTACAACTTGGAAACACAAACTATCATCTGTTACTGTTACAGTGTATGTACTTCCTGCCAGATTATATACAATTGAATCTGTAGAGCTTGTATGGTCCCATTGATAGGTATATGTATTTGTTCCACCTCCTGGGATAACTGCAATAACTGCATTAGTATCTCCATGACATAAAACAACACTATCAATACTCCAATTAACATATAAAGAATCATCTTGATTTATAGAAAACCCTTGTGTAGATGTACATCCACTATTATCTTCGACAACAACAGAGTATGTTCCTTCTGGGATGCTGTCAATTGTATTATCTGAACCTGTTTGAATTGTACCAGAAACAGCTACCCAAGTATAAGTAAATGGAGCTGTTCCTCCAGATATTATTGAGACTTCAGCAGAACCTAAAGAGTCGTTAAAACATTGATTATGATTAATATTTACAACATTAATAGTTGCAGCTCCTAAATCCGAAAGATTTATAAACTCAACATATTCACAATTATTACCATCATATACAGTTACTGCATATGGACTTGCTATTAATGAATCTACAAAATTACTTGTTGTATCATTTCCTACGTTAGAACTCCATAAATATGAGTAACTTCCAACTCCACCAACAGGAGTTACCATTGCATCTCCATCTGCATTACCACAATGAGGGTCATTAGTTATTGTAGTAACAGAAATTGTATCTGGTTCGTTTATTGTTATTGAAGCTATTTCTGTACAAGCTAAATTATCAGTAACAGTTACTGTGTAGCTTCCAGTAAAGTCAATAATACTTTGTGTTGTTTCACCATTAGACCATGAGAATGTGTACGGATTTGTACCTCCTACTACAGAAACATTTGCTTGTCCTGTATTTTCACCATGGCATATAACATCTATACTTGAACCTGTTAATACTAATAATGGTGGTTCTGAAATTAATACTGAATCTTCTTTTGGACACATATTGTTATCATAAACTGTAACATAATATGTTCCTATTGATAAGCCTCCTATTGAATCTATTGTTGAACTTGTACTCCAATTATATGTATAACCAGGTGTTCCATCTGATGCAGTAACTATTGCATAAGCATCGCTTCCTCCATTACAACTTACATTACCAAGAGAGATATTTGTATTTAGTGCCGTTGGTTCTGTTAATGTTACAGTAGCAGTAACAGTACATGCGTTATCATCTGTAACAGTTACTGTATAAGTTCCAACAGATAACCCTGTTGCAGTTACAACAGATTGATTACCTGCTGCTGCATCCCATTGATAAGTATAACCTAATACTGCTACACCTCCTGTTCCAACAACTGTTGCATTTCCATCGTTTCCTAAATTACATAGTGGATCAACTCCTGATATTGTAGCTTGTAGTAAAGTTTGTTGATCTACATTAATTGTAGTAATTGCTTCACAAGAATTATCATCAGTAACTGTTACCGTATAAGAACCTGCTGTTAAACCAGTTGCTTGATTTCCGTTTTGTACAGGTGATGTACTCCACTCATAAGAATATGATCCTGACACTGAAGTACCTCCTGATACTGTTACAACAGTAGCCGTTCCATTTGCGTCACCAAAACAGAATGGTTTTTCTGAATCTGTTGCATCAATACTAACAGCTGTTGGTTGTGTAATTATAACTGTTGTCGTTGTTGAACAACTATGTGCATCGGTTACAGTAACAGTATAAGTCCCAACTCCTATATTAGAAGCTGTTGCTGTTGTTTGATTTCCAGCATTACTATCCCAAAGATAATTATATGATGTAACTCCACCACTAACATCAACTGTTGCACTTCCATCAGTATATCCAAAACAAGTAGCAGGATTATTTGCACTTATTATTGCATTTAATTGATTTGGTTCTGTAATAGTTACATTTGCTGTACTAACACAACCTGCACCATCAGTTACAGAAGCAGTATATGTCCCTGCAGATAATCCATTTTCGGTTGTTCCTGTATTTGAAGAACTTGACCAAGAATAAGATAAAGATCCTGTACCTCCACTTGCGCTAACTGTTGCAGAACCATCTGCATCACCAAAACATTGAACATCTGTTGAGCTTGTTAATGATATTGAAGGAGCTCCTTCATCAGCAATATTTATTGTAAGGGTATTGTCGCAAGAATTAACATCACTAACAGTAACTGTATATCCTCCAGCAGTTACATTTGAAACTGTTTGACCTGTTTGTGTTGGCGATGTATTCCATGTATATGTTAAAGTACCTGTTCCTCCTGTTGCACTTACAGTCCCGTTTCCGTCAGCATTTCCACAGTGTGCATTATTAATAGTACCTTGTGTTATATTTATTTGGGTAGCTTGTCCAACTAAATATGTATTTAAATAAGTACAAGAATGAGTATCAGTAATTGTTACAGCATAAGTTCCACTAGTTAAATTACTTGCAGTAGAGCTTGTTTGTCCCCCTGCTGCTGCATCCCATTGATAAGTATATCCAGGAGTTCCACCAGAAGCACTTAAAGCAATACTTGCATCATTTCCTCCATAACAATCTGCATCATCTGGAGTTGCTGTTGCTGTAATTGCGTCTGGTTCTCCTAATACAAAAGGATTTGATGCATCATTAGAGATTATACATCCTTGTGCATCTGTTATTGTTCCCCAATAGTTACCTGCTGCTAAATTTTGTAGTGGGCTACCATTATCTCCTGTGTTCCATGCCACAGAATAACCTGCTGTACCACCATGTATATTATGTATAATAATTTGCCCATCGTTTCCTCCATTACAAGATGGCTCTATTAGTTGAATGCTATCTACTGCTAAAGCTTCTGTCGGTTGGCTTATTGTAACTGAATTTGTATGTAGGCAAGAATGTGTATCATAAACTGAAACAGTATATGTTCCAGCAGCTAAACTATTTGCTGTAGCATTTGTTCCACTACCTGCAGCGGCGTCCCATTGATAAGTATATCCTGGAGTTCCATTACTAGCATTTACTGTTGCAGAACCTGTAGAAGTACCATAACAATCAACATCTGTTGTTGTGAAATTTGATGTTATTTGTGTAGCTTGAGTTATTGTAATAGTTTGAATATCATTACAAACACCAACATTATCTGTTACGGTAACAGTATAAGTTGTAGCACTTAGTCCTGTTGCTGTTGCACTACTTCCTGCTCCTCCACTCCAACTATATGTATAAGGTGCTGTTCCTCCTGAACCTGTTGCAAGAGCTGTTCCATCACTTCCTCCATAACATTGTACTTCTTGTGTTTGACTAACTGTAGCAGAAACTCCTGTTACATTAAAAGAAAGACTTGAAGGACTTGTTGTATTACTACAAGCATCATCTACTTGCCCTACCATATTTAAACTATAAGTTCCACCTGCAGTTAATGCAGTATTTAAAGTTATTGTAAAATCTTGAGAATATGTTGCTCCAGAATTACAATTTATTGATGTTACTGTATACGGTCCACCAGGACCAGTAATTGTAAAATCAGTTGCAGTAACACTACTACATAATACACGTTCTGTAAACATAAAAGTAATTTGATCTTCACCACAAGCTGGTGATGATGTAATTTGATCTAATGCGGGAGGATCAACATCAATAATATTTGCACTACCTTCATTAAAAGTGGCAACATAACCATCATTAGTTTGTTCAAAATTTGCAATATACAATGCATATTGTTCTCCTGCTAATACATTAATATTCTCATTCCATTGATTACCGTAATCATCACCAGGACCTGTACAATTGTTATGATAAGATGATAAACTACTATTCATTCCTGTAGATCCATCAAATGTTTCTCCAGCAGTATTTGAACTTACTTCTGCGGCATTCCATGTAGAATATACAGCTAAATCTTCGCATGTATAATTTGTTAAGTCAAATAATGCCCAATCATAATCATCTGGATTTGCATCTGGATTAATTGTAAACGCTAATTCACCTGAAGTTTGAACAGTAAATATATACCAAATACCCGGTTGATCATCTTGAGTATGACAATCATTACTCCCATTATCATAAATCTCATTTAAATAATTTCCTTCTCCATTATTTGTCCCATAAAGTGGTGATGCTTCATCATATGAACTTCCACAAATTGGTTTTGCTCCTAAACAATCATGAATTGTTGGTGCAGGTGGGTTTGCGCATGATATAGTTGCACTAAAACCTGAATAAACCACCGAACCATCTGACGTAAAAACAAGATATAATGCTTCGCTTGCATTATTTCCTGTTATTGTTATAGAACCACTACCATCAAGTGATGCTAATAAACTTGCTGAAGAGCTTGTCCCATTATAAATTTTTAAATAATCATAACCAGATTCAATATTATAACTTATAGAAAGTTGCACTTGTAATCCTGCAGTAGCAGAATAAACAACCATTGAGTTATTTTCACTATTGCCGTAATCTCCACTACTTCCACCACTATCATATATGGTTCCAGAACATGTTGTTGCTGAACTTGTTGAGTTTATTAAATAAGTTTGAGAATTAGCATTAATTACTATACTAAAGACTAGTAATAAAAAATAAATTTTATTCATAATAAATAAGTAGTTAGGGTTTAATTAAAGGCGAAAATAAATATCTAATCTTTATTACACTAATAAGTTTTATGTAATTTCACATTATTTACATTAAACATCGTATTTATTACATATTAAGATGTTAAAATATGTAATTTACTGTATATCTATGATTAGAGTGCTATTTTTATATTATTAAAATACAGAAGATTTACATCCCTGTTATTATAATAATTAACTAAGATAAACTCTTTATCAAAAGAAACTTTGTCATCAAATACTAATTTATCATTTACAAAAACTTTTACATTTTGGTCTATTTGAACCATCTGAGGATGAATGTAAAGTTTAAAGCTTTTAACCCTTGATGTTTGAACATAAAATGTATTTGCTATATATTCAGCTTCAATTCTTCCAGACTTTTGCTTCCTTGTAAACAAATCATATTCAACTATATCTGGGAATTTTCCGTTTAATGTAATTAAGGTATCATTTCTATTGATTACAATTTTTACAGAATCACCACGTTTTGCAGTTCGTTTGTAACGTATCATATCTTTCATAGATATTACATCAATAGTATCTAATTTAAGAAAAATATCCCCCGCTTTTATTCCCACTGCATTACATAAAGTTTTCCCTCCTGTTATACGAGCAACTTTTATTCCTTTTCCTTCAAATGTTCTATCATCCATAAAGCCAAAAGAAAGGCGGTCGTCATACATTTTCATATTTGCGTCTGTATGCCAAGCTTTCTTTTCTTGTAATGTATCAGTTTCTGTAATTTCTAACCAACTACATCTACCTTGTTCTGGATTAATTGTTTCCCAAACAATTTTTTGCGGAAATCTGTTTCTTGGATTTTCTTCAAAAAAATCTAAAATATTTGAGAGTTCTTCGGTTATATATGTCATTCTGTGACCGATACCAAGATAAACTCTAAATAAAATATTTGCTCCTACACTATTTGCAAGTTTTATCATTGGTTGTATTTTTTTAGCAGGATAAAGACCATCAATATCGGTATTGATTGCATGTACTTGCGAGTTTGAAAGATTTACAAAAAATGTTTCGGTTGAGTGCGTAAAATTTCCAACTCCGGGATATCCATTTAATGGAGAAAAACAAGCAAAATCTGTTGGATGGCTCATTGCCATAAAATATGATGCCGAAGCTCCATCAGAAAATCCTGCTAAATAAACTTTGTTGTTATCAATATTATAATTTTGTTTTACTATTCTAATTTGCGATAAAATATTAGCTGCACCAACAGTATCCCACCACATTGCAGTATACTCTCCTTTTGGGAAAAGGCAAATATATCCTTTTTCTTCAGCCATTTTCATCCATGGCAATGAATTTAGATATTCTTGCCAAGTTGAATCGGGCAAAATATCTTTCATTCCTACACCACCATGCAGATATACAAACATTGGTGTTTGTTTTGTTTCATCGTAAGATTTTGGAATATATACCGAAAAATCTCTTATAGTATCATCAATACATTTGTTTTCGTAGCGAATTAAACCCTTTTCTTTTGCCAGTTTGTATTTTATTGATTGTATTAGTTTTATTAAACTATCGCCAGTGATATCTGATTTTAATACAGATTTTGTTAAATCATCTTGTTCGGCTTTGCTAGAAACTGAAAGGAAGTCCCATGTAGAGACTTCCTGCGCAGTTAGAATTGTGAAAGAAAGTATTAAAACAATACTTATATAATATCTTTTCATTATTCTTTAATTAATTTTTTAATTGTTACAGTTTCTTCACTAATAATTCTTACAAAATATGTTCCTTGGTTTAAGAAAGAAATATCAATGCTAAACATATCAGAATTAATATTTTCTGATAAAACTGTTTTTCCGTTTATATCAATAATATTTATTATAGAATTATCAGAATTTGTAATATTTACAATATTTTTTGTTGGATTAGGATACACATCAATATTCTTATTTTCAACAATTTCAGTTGATGTTGTTCCTCCTAAGATTTCCATATCATCAATCCATAACATAAATTTATCAATTGAAGTATGTTGTATTGCAACATAAATATCTTGTCCAACATAGCTTGATAAATCATAAGATTTTTGTGTCCAAGATGCAGGAGCAGTTTCTCCACTTGCAATAGCAGTAAAACTACCAGGATCGTTATTTGTAGTAGAAACTAAAACATTGTAATCTTCTAATCCCCATGTATCTTTAAGAGTTAAAACCCAAAATTTAAATTGTGCCCCAGTTCCTAAATTTACTTTATCAGAAATAAGCCAATGATTTGTTTGAGACTGGTCGCTAGGGCAAGAAGAAATACCACATCTATCGCCAGCATGTGTATTAGCAATAGGTGTGCTTATTGCAGCATCTACAGGATTAAAAGCCATAAAACCAAAAGCTGTTCCTTCGCCTGGAAAATCAAAATCGCTACTGCTATATGTTGCTTTTCCATCAACACATAAAGTAGACCATGGTGTGAAATCTTCAGAGTAATCTGTACAAGCTTCAAAATCTAGACTAAAAGCATCACCCATTTCAAGAACTGTAATATATCCAGTTTTTGTTTCTGTATCTGATGATTGCGAGTTTGTTACTGTTAAAGAAACCTCATAAGTTCCTGCTGTGTTATATGTAATTGCAGGTGGTGTTTGTCCTGTATAGCTCGAAGGTGTTCCTCCTGTAAAGATCCATTCCCAATTTGAAATTGCATATCCGCCATCGCCAGATAAATCTGTAAATGTAACAGCTTCTCCTTCATGAATTGTTGTAGGAGTTCCTGAAAACTGAGCAGTTGGATCACCATTAGCAGAATATGTACATGGTATCTCGAAAGAACGAGTTTTGCAACCATCTGCATCGGTAACAACTACATAATAATCGCCATCTTCTGAGATATTATAAGTAGAATTTGTAGCTCCCGAAATATAATTTGTATTATTATTTACCCATTGATAAGCACTCCACGAACCTGTACAAGTTAAAGTAGGGTTTGCAAATGAAATATCTGCAGTATGTGCAGGAAAATTACATTCCGATTGATATGTAGGATTACTAACAGCATCCCATGCCAACTGACGCATATTTGCTGCTGTTGTAGAATTACCAACTAATCCTTCGTATGTATTATCAACAGGATTCTCTCTAAATACAGTTGAGTAAATTACGGCAGTTGCTAAATAACTTCCTGTTTCGTTAGAGTGAGTATCATCAGAATAATATAAATTTAATGATGGATACTGAGTTAATGAAGCATTCCAAGCTTTTGCAATAGGAGCCATTAATTCACCTGTAGCATCATTTAACGATTTCATTGCAGTATAAATATTTTCTATACACGATTGAGTATCGTCAGTTGAGCTTACTCCACCAACAGGTCCCCAACCAGCAAATAACACAACTGTAACACAAGAATTATATTGATGTATCATGTTTATTAAAGCAACATTAGCATCTCCTGTTGTTTGCCCAATATAACCATAGGCATAATATCCAAGATTATCTTGCAAAACAACATAATCCCATTCGCGAGATTGAAGTGCTGCTTCTACTGCAGGGTCATCTAAATGGTTATCTTCAACAGAGGCTCCTGCCGATGCAATTCTTTCTGTATAAACAGAATAACCATCAGCTGCAGCAAAACCTTCAAATAATTGATCTACTCCGGGATCTGGATAATAAGTAAAACTGTTTCCAATAAATAATACATCAATTGTTTCTTGGGCAAATAATCCTTGAAATGCCATAAACAATGCAATAATTAGTAAGTAAGTTTTTTTCATAGATATTTCTTTTTTTAGATGTGATAAAAGTAAGAAATACTGCAATGGCAATCAATAAGTGGATTTACTGATTTTTAATACCTAAACTCAAACCATCCGGATATTAGCTCAATTCTGCTTTTTTAAGATGAGCTCACCACAACTTGAAGAACTTACCTAATCCTTACGAATACGCGTTTTATGCCCTCTCCCCAGCCCTCTCGAATACGAGTTCGGGACAGGTCCTCCTGATAGGAGAGGGAGAGACTCTATGATAAGGATTTGTGCAAAAGATATTTTTTTTGCTCGTAGAGCATAAATTATTGTAACCTATGATAACATTAACAACACAAGCTCGTAGAGCTTGCATTTATTATGAAACCTCTACGAGGTTTTTCTTTTTAGTTTTATATGTATTTTACAATAATGAAACTTCTACGAAGTTTTAAATAGACTGCCTTTGAGATTAAAATATTACTCAATTTTACAAATAACTTCAACATCTTTATAGTCATCTAATTCTGCTAATTCTTGTGCTATTCTTTTATTCCATTCTGCTTGTTTTTCTTTGTTTATAGAATGCTCTGTCTGAGTATCATATAAATCTTGAAACGCATCTAATTCTTTTAATGATTTATCCCAAATGCTTTTAACAGTATTATTAAAACTATTTTTTGTAAAAATAGTTTTTTTTAATCTTCTCCTTATTTTTCTAGCATAAATTTCAGTAATATCAAAATGACCTTGTTCATGTTTTAGTATATTATCACTTATAACATTATCTTCAATCACATCATTTAATACAACAGATTTATTTCTACTCAAGTAACAATTTATTTTAAAAATTATTATATCTTTCTTTATTTTTGAACCATTATTACTTATATGAGTCTCTGTAATAGCTTTTTCGTTACCCGATAATTGTGTTACTACACGAAAATCATTCCACGTAATAATGTTTCTTTTATGCCATAATACACGGTCATTTTTTTTAAAAGAAAAACTCAAAAAAAACATTATTACCATTAAAATTAATGTATATTTAATAATCTTAGTATTCTTCATTCTTATAATTAATCGCTTGTTGCCATATAAATCTCCAAGTTGAAGCATTAAAATTTCTTATTATAAGTTAATGTCCTTAAACTTTTTTCTTCTTTTTCTTTCATGCCTAACAACAAAGAAAACAATTGTAAGAATTACTATAATGAAAGGCCATAAATTCGCAAGAAATACAAAGAACCAAATAAAATTATCCCATCCATTGCTAAATCCATCACTAAATTTATTTGCGAATTTGTCTTGTTCTGCAACATCTTTAGTTTTATAAAAATTAACTTCTAATGTTGAATATGATACTTGGTTTTTTAGATATTTCAAACGTCCTTCATACGATTCTATATCGGAACGTAAGTTGGCAATTTCTCTTTCAATTTCGAGAATCTCGCTAACAGTATTTGCTTTATTAAGTAACTCGTGATATCTGTTTTCCAACTCCTTTTTTGTTTTTATTCTTGCTTCAACATCAAGATATTCTGATGTTACATCAGAAATTGAAATATTTTTGCTATCGAAACTTTCTACTCCTTTTCCTATATCAGCCAAAAGCTTATCAAAATTTTCAAAAGGTACTCGAATTGTAATATCATTACTTATTTTATCGTAATAATTATCCTCTACTTCTGACGAAATGTAAGCTTTGTATTTTTTTACTGCTTGTTTAATTCTTTGTTTGGTCTTAGCAATACTATCCGTTGCAAAAGATATATCTCCTGATTTTATCAGCTTACGCTCTAAATTATATTCTTCGCTTGTTTCTTCTACAACTTCTTCTGCAAGTTCGTCACTATTAGTATTTGCATACTTAACACCAGATTCAATTGGTTCTCCCTCTTCTCCTACATAGTAATTATTTGCCATATCAGCAGTAACTTCTAATGCTCGTTCCTCATTATTATTACAAGAATAGAAAAATGCTATTAAAGCAATTATAAAAATTTTGTTTAGATATTTCATTTTTTTAGATTTTGGTTATTTTTTATTTTGTAAATCAATAAACATACCAGATTTTGCGACTTTATTAAATTAGATTATCTATTAATTTGAAATTAAGTTCAATAAATCCAAGCATTTCTTTTAAACTTTGGGTATTTCTATCTTTTGTAATTATTATTTTATGATCTTTAGAATTTTCATGCTGTAGATTAATTAAATAAATATTAAGCTCTAAAATCAAATCTTTTAAATTTATTAATATTTCAATTGTTCGTTCAGAATTATTTGATTGAATAAGATATTTTTTATCAAATTCTACAACTCCAATCTTAATATCTTGACTGCCAAAGAATTTCATTATTTTTTCAATTCCACCCTCCCAACTAATATTAAATTCAAATTTTTCTTTCAACTCCAAATTAATTTCACTTTTCAAAGCTTTGCTATCTGTTTCCGTTAATATTAGTTTTTGATTTTTATACGGAATTTCAAGAATAAATGAAATCAAATCTTTGCTTATAGTTTGTTTAATTTTAAATTTTCCATTTAATTTTTCTGCTATTTCTTTCCAAATTTCTTTCTTTTCTAAAACATTTTTATAGACCTGTCCTTTTATGAAAATCTCATTGAATAAATTTATTTTATCATCTTGTTCTTCGTTCATTTTTATTTTAATTTTTATATTCTTTAATAAACATCCCAGATTTTAAATTAATTTTTAAGATAATTAAATCTTGATTTCCGCTTGATATGTTCCACTTACTTTGCATTGCGTTTATATAGCTTAGCAAATGTTTATTCTTCAAACTTAATCCATGCAACATATTGTTCACAGTAATTTAACAATTTATATCTATCAGACCAAGTTGATTTTATTTTGTCGCAATCGATAACACATAAATACCAAATGTTAGTTTCTTTATCAATATACCTATAATATGATTTTACACTTTCATCATTTTTTAAAATCCCAAAAATATTATTAATTCTATTTTCAAATAATCCTGAAAATTTTTCAGTTGGTGAAATATATAAATCTGAATTCTTTTTAATATTAATTTTTTCAATTACAAATTTTTGGTGGTAATTCTCAAATTTATCATTATAAAACATAGAATTATCAATAAAAGTCAAAGATTTTTTATGTACAGTATCATTTTTAAATGTTAGGAATTGTAAACTACTTTGAGGAATAGCACAACAACCATAAGAATATATTGTTATTTGCTTAGTATCAGGTTTTATATTTACTACTTTACCTGAATATGAAATTTTATTATAACCATTACTCGATTTTAAATATATAATAACAGTTTCGCTTTCATACCCAGGACACATTCGTCCATCATAAATAACATCAATATCTCCGTCATTGTCAATGTCAATAAAATGAAAATAATGTCCTTGATATGTAATTAGATTTTCTAAACTTTTCTCCTCTAACGCATAACAAAATCTATCGGATGTGTTATTTATAATATAATTGTAGAAGTTTTCTTTATTTACTTTTGAAGCATGATTTTCAATATTTTCCCAATCAAAGTGATATTCTATATCTCTTTTATGATGAATACTTTTCCACTCATTTAACATTAATATTGTTTCTTGTCCAAAAGTAAAAAATGGTAATAATATTAATAATAAAATCCTCATATATTTAACTTATACTAATTAAAATCATTATTTATTTCTATTTATAACTAAAATATTAGAAACCATCTAAATATTTCCTATCTCCCCAATAAACCCATCAAGTTCTTCTTCACTTGGAGCTTTTCCGTGCCAATTATGATTATTTTCTATTTGCGACACTCCTTTTCCCATAATAGTATTAGCAATTATTACCGATGGCTTATCTTTTATTTGTTTTGCTTTTTCAATGCTATCAATAATTTCGGGGAAACTATGCCCATCGCATTCAAAAACCTCCCAACCAAAGGATTTCCATTTTTCGGCAAGTGGTTCAATTTTCATTACATCTTCGGTTTTACCATCAATTTGCAAGAAATTTCTATCAACTATGCTAATTAAATTATTTAATTTATGATGCGAGGCACTCATTGCTGCTTCCCAAATAGAACCTTCTTGCAATTCGCCATCGCCGTTTATGCAAAAAATATAGCTATCTTTTTTATCAATTTTATTTGCCAAAGCCATACCAACTGCCACCGACAAACCCTGCCCAAGCGAACCTGCCGAAAGCTCAATTCCCGGCAAACCGTGGTCTTTTCCCGGGTGACCTTGCAAACGAGAACCAAGCTTACGCAAACTTAGTAACTCATCTTTTGAGAAATATCCGGCATTGGCCAAACTTGCATAAAGCAAAGGAGCAATATGCCCAATAGAAAGAACTAATTTATCGCGATTTTCCCAATCAGGATTTTCGGGTTTGTGTTTCATTACATTAAAATACAAAGCTGTAAAAATATCAGCAGAACTCAGCGAACCACCCGTATGTCCGGAACCTGCTGCCGAAATACTTTTTAAAACATCAATTCTAATTTCTTTAGCTATGGTTTTTAAACGAATATTTTCTTTTTCAGATATCATAAAAAAATAATTTCTTGGGTAAAGTTAAGAAAAAAATTCAAGTATCTTTGTAAGATATTTATGAATTCCAACAAAACATATTCGCTTTTAGAAATTACTTCGCTTGTTAAGCAAACAATTGAGGATAAATTTTTTGATTATTATCCTATTGTTACAGAAATAGCAAGTTTAAATGTAAACCGTAGCGGTCATTGTTATTTGGAGTTGATACAAAAAGATGAAGGAAGCGACAGAATTATTGCAAAAATGCGTGCTACAATTTGGGCAAGTAATTTTTCTATGATAAACTCTTATTTCGAGAGTGTTACAGGCGAGCATTTACGTGGCGGAATAAAAGTTTTGTTAAAAGCTTCGGTAGTTTTTCA
>Ga0256827_10001483_pt1 | contig 15047 bp, 12 predicted proteins | sample CV84metaG_FD_185977 | JGI IMG/M metagenome (GOLD analysis project Ga0256827, IMG submission 185977) | Hydrothermal vent microbial communities from East Pacific Rise, Pacific Ocean - CV84 | ecosystem: Environmental > Aquatic > Marine > Hydrothermal vents | place: Pacific Ocean: East Pacific Rise... | reverse complement strand
AAAAGAGTATTTTCCAGAGAGCTTTGAGCTTATCAGAGGTGGTAAAGGGGAGAAAGGTTGTTATAAAGCTATCACAAAAGATGTGTTTAACAATTTTATGGATAAAGACACCATAGCTTTGATGGTGCAAACTTTTAACATAGCTCAGAGAAATAATATGCTTGAAGATCTTAATATTAGTGATGATGATAAAAGAATTATAGATTCTAAGATAAAAAAATCTAAAGAATGTTATGAGTTTATAACTAAACCATATGAAACTAAAAAAGGTGATGTTAAACTTCTTAAAGAGATTGAAAAAGCTATTGATTGGAAATGGTATACGACAATAACACAAAAAGAAAGAAATGGTTCAAAAGAGTATGAAGTAAAACCATATAAGATCGTCTTTATGAATGAAAACTTTTACCTTGCTTGTGAAAATGTAAGAGGAGAGTATCCTTTTAGTATCTTTAGACTTACAAATATTTTTAAGATAAGTCTACATACTAAAACATTTCATATTAATCCTGATATAGAGTCTTTTATAAAAAACATGCAAACACCATTTTCTAAATATACTCCGGAGTTTAGAAAGCATCTTATAGATGTTGTGGTTGAAGTGTCAAATATAAAAGCTAGATTCTTTAAAGCTAAGAATTTTTTACCATCTCAAAAGATTGTCGAAGAAAAAGATGATGGTAGTGTACTAGTATCATTTAAAGTTACTCAAGAGATGGAGATGGACGAACTTGTGAAGAAATGGATACCACATATGAAAGTTATTACTCCTTTGTCGCTAAAACAGAAAATTGAAGATGATTTAAAACACTATTTAAACATATAAAGGTAGAATGATATTATGCAATGGAAGAAACATGAAATAACTTTATCAGATGGTATAGAAACAGAAGCTCAAGCACCTATTATTATATCTGCAAGTCGAGCTACCGATATACCAACATTTTATAGTGACTGGTTTATAAGTAGATGGGAAGCTGGATATATTAAATGGATTAATCCTTTTAATGGTAAACCTCTTTATGTATCGTTTAAAAACACTAGAGTAGTTGTTTTTTGGACAAAAAATCCACGACCTATGTTTAAGTACCTTGATTATATGGATGAACATATTCCTAATTACTATTTTCAGTATTCTTTAAATAATTATGATAATGAAGATTTTGAAGCAAAAGTTCCAAGTGTTGAAAGTAGAATTAAGACTTTTAAAGAACTTTCACAAAGGTTAGGTAAAAAACGAGTTATCTGGAGATTTGACCCACTTCTTTTGACTGACGCTATAAATGTATCTGAATTACTTAGAAGAGTTAAAAACATAGGTGATCAACTGCAAGGTTATACTGAAAAGCTAGTATTTAGTTTTGCAGACATATCAACATATAGAAAAGTACAAAATAATCTTAAAAAAGATGAAGTTCCATACATAGAGTTTACTCCTGAGACTATGGAAGAGTTTGCTAAAGGAATATCAGAGATAAATAAAGAATGGGGATTACAACTTGGTACATGTACTGAAAAGATAGATCTTGAGCAATATGGAATAGTTCACAACAAGTGTATAGATGACGACCTTATGATAGATATATTTAGCGAAGATAAAGAACTTATGGACTTTTTAGGTGTAGAAATAGCAGAACCAAGTTTGTTTGAAACAGAAAGAAAAGTTACTAAAAAGAGAAATTTAAAAGATAAAGGGCAAAGAGCTGACTGTGGTTGTGTGATGGCAAAAGATATTGGGCAATACAATACTTGTCCTCATGAATGTAACTACTGTTATGCCAACACTTCTAAAGAGTTGGCTAAAAAGAATTATAAGTTACATTTGGAGAATCCAAATAGTGCAAGTATACGAATTTAAAATGAAAAAATATACAGTGTCTTCATCAATTCCATATCAATTAGAATTAACACAGCAATTACTGAATATTACTAATAAAATATTATCTGAAAATATCAATAATTCTGATTGGATAAAAAGGCTATTAGATTGGGGTAATCAGCATATAAAAAATAATAGTACAATATTTCCAAGAACAGAGAAGGAAGTTTTATCTGGTAAAAAAATCAGTTTGAGATGGAACCGTTTAGTATATATTCCTACGGAGTTATGTTACCTTAAACAGTTGAAAATATTAGAATTAAATAATAATAATTTAACGAAACTTCCAAGAGAAATTGGCACGCTTAAAAATCTTGAAGAACTAAATTTAAATATAAATAATTTAATAAACTTACCAGATGAGATAATTCAGTTGGAACACTTAAAGGTTTTAAATATTAAGAATAATAAATATTTAGAACTAACAAATAAGCAAATCAGTTGGTTAGAAAGCTTAGTATTTAAAGGATGTACTATAATATATGATAAACATAAATTTAATATAGAGGAATGAAAATGGGTTTTTTTGATTTTATAAGTAAAAAAATAAATACAATTGATGTATGGAAAGACAATAATACTGGCTTAATGTGGCAATTAGACATAGATACAAGGTTAATGACTTGGCTTGAGGCAAACGAATATGTAAAAAATATAAATAATATGAATTATGGAGGTTATTCTGATTGGCGTTTACCAACAATTGAAGAACTAGAATTTGTACATAGATATAAAAATTTAGATATTGCTTGGAAATATAAAGAAAAAGGCATAAGTATAAGTGATTTTTCAAGAGCATTTTATTGGTCTTCTACTCTACTTGGAGATAGAGTTGAAAAAATACTAGATTTAAATAGTGTTAGTCAACAAGATATGAATAATAAAGTATGGAATATTTGTATTTCAAATGCTATTGCTGGTTATGATGATAAATCAGATAAGCAATGTGTAAGGCTAGTTAGAGGTTAATTATTGGTATATAAATAATATATTTTGGAGGAATAAATGGGTTTTTTTGATTTTTTAAAAGGTAAAGATGGTCAATTGGAGTGGAAGAAAACACTTATAAAAGATTTGGTCATGTTGAGTGCTGTAGATGGAGAAATGGATAAAGAAGAACTTGATTTGACATTAAAAATTGCAGTAAATGAATTAGGATTTACAGAAAAAGAATTTGTAAATTTAATGCAAAATTTGGGAGAAGTTAAAGATGTATATCCTGAAAATTCAGATAAAAAACTTGAGTACATGTTATCTCTTATGAGAATGACTTACTCTGATGGTTATGTTGATGAAAATGAGATTTCATACATGAAAATAATTGCAAATAAAATGGGTTTACCGGAAGATGGTGTGCAAAAAGCTATGTCAATTATGGAAAATGAGACTTCTGGAAATGCAAATATGCAATCAAATAATGACGAACAAAATACTTTCTCAGATGATTCATCTATTGGTAAAATTTTAATAACTTCTCCATTTGAACCAACAATTGACGTGCAATCTGAAGAAGGTATTCATAATTATCTTGCAAAAGTATCAAAGTTTTCAATATTAGAATTATCTATAGAATTATCTAATGTATTGTCAGCAAAATATAATAAGATGTCAGTTCCTTCTGGAATAAATACATTTTCAGAAACACAAAAAATTGTTACAGATTTAACAGATAAAGCTTTGTTATTATGCTATGTTGCATTTGGGATGGAAAAAGTTTTAAATTATTCTAATCAAGATACTCGTATATTTAATCAACTAGTAAATGATATCGATAAAGAAGTTGCTTCATTAAATTTACCTCCAGCAGCTCATGGTAAAAAAATATTTGATAAAATAGCTGAAGTAATTGGTAAATAATAATGAATGAAATGACAGAAGCAATTGATGCATATGGAGTAGATGTAACAGCTAAAATGCTTGCAGAGTATGTTAATCAAAAAATAAAATCTGAAGATGTGGCAATACAGTTTGTATTAGAAGAACTTGAAGCTGCAAGTCAAGGTAATGAAATGGCAAAGCTTTTTGCTTCTTCTAGTGGATTTGATAAAGATGACTATATTGGTGCTATGCATAATTCTTTTGAGGAAGTGGATGGTCCTAATGGTCCGCAACAAGAAATTTTAAATTTATGTATGATGCTGTATCCTAATCAAAATTTAATGGCAGAACTTAGAATCAAAACTGTTGACAATATTATGAAGGAGTGGAAACTTGGTAAATATTCAGCTATTAATGATGAAATGAGATTAATAGATATTGTTGAGAAAAAAAATAATTTAGATGATGGTATATTTGCAAATATAAATAATGATTTAAATGAATCTATTACTCAAGATCATAACATAATGATATTAATGGCATATGGATATGCAAGAAGAACCGCAGCTGCTGGATTATATCTGCAAGGAGTATTTAATAGAGAAAATTATATGCAAGCTTCAAAAATATTTAAAAGTTTACAATTACAAACAGGACAATCAGTGGAATTTCAAGAAGAAGCTGCTTCACAATCAATTGAATTATTATCATCATATAGCTCAAGATTAACAAAAATAATGATTAATAAAATCACTACCGTTGTTGAACTTGATCAAGTTAATTGTGCTTATGACAATAATATGTATTTTGAATTTGATGAAGTATTAGATTTTTTTGAAGAAAAATAGTTAAAATGAATTTAGCTACTTTTGTAACATATTTAGGACTTCTAATTACAGCATACAGTGCTACACAAGAGTATAATAGGTTAAAATTAAAACTTAGCAGTAAATTTTGGAAATTTATTTTTTTATTTTCATTATTCTTAATGTTTATATCTACACTTGATTGGTTAAAAATTGAATTAATACAAAGATCATATATACAAATTTTATTTAATAACTTTTTTTGGGAAGCAAAATACCAAGCTATTTTGCTATTAAATTTGTTTAGCTTATACAAAATGTATACATCAACAAAATTGAGAACAAACAATAGTCAAAGATTTTATGAGTTATTATACGAATTAAGCATTGAAAAAAAACAATCACTTTTCAATAAACTTATTAAAGAAAACTTAGAATATATTTTTAAGTATCAAAAATATAAAAACTTTTACAAGAGATTACATTATAAACTCTACTATTTAATAGATTCATATCAAAGCTATACTGATAGAATTAACAATGAGATGGAAAAAATAGTAAATAAACAAAAGGAGTACCTAGATAATGGAGGTAATGTTACTCAATTAAATGATATAAGAAAATTACCTAATATAGAATACACAAAACTTGAGAGTGTAAGAAAAAAAATAGCAAATTTAATTCAGCTAAAGAATGAAGATTATTTCTTTGAAATCTTTAAAATTTCTATTCTTAATAAAAATAATGTAAAAGAGTATGCTAAAAAAGATGAAAATTTTGGATTGGAAATATTAAATAAAATCGTAAAGTATCATTATTTTCATGAAACATTTAGTTATGTAGAAATATTTTTGACAAAAACTTTATCAAATAAAAATTCAATTACTTTTAGTAGCTTATATAATAAAAATGAAAATGTAAAATTTATCTTTGATAATCAAGGTTATGAAGATGGTTTTGATTTAGGAATAATTATTTGTAATACAATAGATAATCTAATTAGTAATAACCATTCTATGTTAACTAAAAATATTATTGATAATAGTAATAATATAACTTATCAACATATTAAAAAATTATATTATATTTTAGAGCAATTGGATGGGAATAGAACACACTTAATGGCAGAACCACTATACATACAAAGAAGTCTATTAAACTACATTGATGTATCTCAAAGAGAAGAAGATATTGCTTATAATTTATTATTAACACAGTGTTCGTCTATAGAATACTTAGCTTTAAAAACTAAAGAAGACTACAATATAAAATTATTGGAAAATCTACTTAGTGAATTGTTTAATATTGATAGTCTTAACAAATCAAAATTTTTTGATATTGGATTAATATACCTAGATTATATTTTTATTAAAAATTTTAAAGATCTAAAAAGAACTATTGATCAAAGAATAAATGATTTTAAAACCTATATTGTAAGCAGTAATAATTTAGAAATTATTGAATTGTTTATAAAAATTTTTAATAAATCCAGGAGAAATAATGGGAAAGATTATATATCTTATGTGAAGCAAGATAAAGTTTTAAAAAATCATTGGAATGATATTAATGAATTTTTAACTAATCTAAGGTTGAAACATGAAGCCTAATATAATATTAAAGTCACTGCTGTCTACTCAATCACTATCCAATTTAATTGCAGATATGTATCATTTAAAATATATATCAAAGATTAATTTATTAAAAGCAGGATTTAATGATATTTATAAAATCAATACAACTGATAATAAATATATTTTAAAAATATATCCAATAAATAAATTAAAAAGTGATCTTATTTTTGAAAAAGAGTTTAGTATATATTTGGATAAACAAGGTTTAAAAACACTTACTATTTTACAAAATAAATCTGGACAACATTTAACTCAATTGAATTATCCAGAAGGTGCAAGGTATGCTATATTAATGTTATATATAGGTGGAGAAGAACTTCAATATAAGAATAAAGAAGACTCATTTTTATATGGAATGTCAATAGCAAAACTACATAGATCCAGTAAAAATTTTATGTTTGTAAAAAAGAATAAAAATATTGATTTATATGACATGCTAAAAATCTCAAAGGAAAATATAACATCATTTTTAGATAAAAAAAATGATCTATTGTTTTTTCAAGAATTTATAAATAAGTTATCAATTAAATTAAATAAAATACCATTATCAGAACTTACTTCTTTATGTTGTCATGGTGACTTGCATGGGGGAAATGTTTTAAAAAGTAATAATGAGTTGTACTTTTTTGATTTTGATTTTTCTGGATATGGATTACTTAGTTATGAATTGTCAGTTTTTAAATGGGCATGTATTATTGGTCGAAGAGAAAAACAATGGGAAGAATTTATTAATGGTTATGAGTCAATTTCTAAAATAAAGGAAATTGACTTGAAATACTTAATACTATTTATTGCAATTAGAGATTTGTTTGTAATGTCAAACTATATTAAAAGAATTGATACTATAGGACTAGAAGTAATTAACCAAGGCTATATTCAAAAAAGAATACAATTTTTAAAACATATAGAGACTATATTATAAGGGATATCAATGAGTTCAATGGTTCAAGATGCATATGATATGGGGATTACATCTACACTAGGTGGGTTACCAAGTTGGCTAGAAGATGATAATGATGATTTTTATGATGATGTGCAAGATTATGATTTTGACGATGACTATGATCAAGAGGCAGATAATGACAAGTACATAAAACCTAATTTAGCAAAAGTAAGAATACATGAAGTTGCAAAAGAATTAGGCATTACTTCTAAAGAAGTTTTATCTGCTGCTAAAGAAATGGAAATTAAAGTTAAATCAGCTCAGAGTACTATTACAATGGAGAAAGCAGAAAGTTTAGCAAATTATATAATGAATGGAGAAACTCATGCAGTAGAGGAAAGTGATAATAATCAATCCGTGTCTTCTAGTGCTGATGTATCAATAATTAATACTCTGGAAGATGTAGAGATAAAGGATCTTGATATGAACATAAATATTGAGATACAAAAACGCCTTGAAATTATATTACTCTCTATTCATCTAGATGATATAGAGTCTATTAAGCTACAAACAAAAAAGTTACTTGATATAAGTATTTATATTGAGTTAGACAGTTTATTGTATAAACTATCAAATGAAGTTGTTGCAAATAATACATTATTTGATAATAAAAATTCTTATATTTCTATAATTGAAAATTATTTAAATCTACAATTTAATAATAAAACTTACAATAAGCAAACAGTTATAAATATTTATACTAAACTGGATGTATTAGAAAATGAATTTGAATCATTAGAAAAAGAAAAAGCTACATATATAGACATAATACATAAATTTAATGCACAATACAGTTTAGAACTTGGAAATATAATAAAAGAAATATTATATTTAAAAAAGGAAATAGCATTTAAAAATAACAAGGATACAGCTAATATAGATAATGAAGAATATAATCAATATTTAAACCTTTTATCTGAATTAATAAAAGAAAAAAAAGGTTTGCGTATTCTTAGGAAAAAGAATAAAAGTAAAATAAATAATGTTCAGGCGTTACAACAAAGAATCAAAACTATTAAAAAGAAAATTAAAAATACTAGAAATAATATTTTACTAATAAAATCAAGTGATGCATATTTAACAATAAAATCAATTGAAAGTATAGAATCTTATTTTATAAATTTAAAAAAGCAATTAGAATTAGAAAAAGCCACATTACAGAAACTATTTGATACTTCTTTGGAGACAAAAAAAACTGAATCAATTGAAATATGGATAGATCAGCTTTGGCAATGGGCAGATAAAAATAACATATCATCAGATCAACTCTCTAGAAAAAAAGAAAATTTAATATCTACTAAGACTATAGATTTTACTGGTCTTCGGTTGGATAATATTCCAGATGAAATTTGTAATTTAAAAGATATTATTACTTTAGTGTTATGGGATAACAATTTGGTATATTTACCAGAAAATATTATAAATTTTAAACATCTAAAAAAACTTAATTTAAGAGGAAATCCAAATTTATCTGTTACGATAGCTCAGAAAAAGTGGATAGACAAGTTAAAGCTTTATAATAGTGTATATATTGATAATCTTAATATAATAACTGAAGAAGAGTATAAAAATTTAACAGAAAGCAAAAATAGTAATAATATATCTATAAATAAGAATACTCTTATTGAACTCATAATTAAATGGATAGTAAAAGAATTTAAAAGCTCATACAAAAAAGACTTAACACAATTTCCAAAATCATATTTGCGAATAAAAGATGAATCTAAACGAGTTGCTGCTGAATTACTAAATAAAGATTCTACAAATATTAATTTAGCATTTTTACTAGGGAATAATCACTTTGTGAAAGAGAATGTTACTTTAGATATGTTTATTAGGACAACATCATCAATAAAAACAAGTAAGTCTAACTCTGGATACAAACCAAATGAAGAAAGTCGTGTAATCAGAAGCAAACCGCTAGAAAATAAGAATGATAAGATTGTGATAGAAAATAGTTCTTATAGCAAAATACTTCATGATATAGCTGTACCTACATTTGAAAGAATACGACGAGTATCTATGAATTATATTGATGAAGAAGAAAACAATGATAGTGCAAATTTTACTATGTATGAATATATGGATAAATATGGAAAAAGGGATAAAGCACTTTTATACTCTTCATTTGAAATGATATTAGAGAAATTTATAGGCAAGAGTATTAATATTATAGACTGGGGTTCTGAACAATCTATTGCCTCTACTATTTTACTTGATTATATTAGAGAAAAACAACTGGATATTAAAATTGAAGATATAACTTTAATATCAGAAGATAAAAATAAACTTAGTCGTGGTATTTTACATTGTAATATACTCAAGAATGGTCAAGAAAAAATTATTGGAATAAATAAAAAGTTAGAATCAATAAGTTACCATGAACTTAATATGAATAGCATTAGTATTGTAGTTAATTTAATTTATAATGTTGATTTATTGAATTTAAATCTTAGTATAGATAGTCCAAATAATAGCTATTTTATAGCCTTGAATGCAACTGAAAATGATAGTAAAGTTAGTAAATCCATGCAAAATTATAAAGAAAAATACTCTTTAAAAGTAATATCAAATAGAAATGATAAGATTGGACGATTTCAACGAAGTGAAGCTATATTTTTAGTTTCAAATAAAGAGTTAAATTAAGGGAGTTTAAAAATGGCAAAATTTCAATTTTGGTTACCAACACTTGATAAGATAACAAGAATTCAAAGGAGGGCTATAAACTCCAATGAAGCTGTATTTGTTACAGGTGTTCCTGGAACTGGGAAGACAGTAGTATCAATATATAGACTAATTAATACAGATGATGCCATTCTTTTTACTTTTGGAAAATTACTTAGAAAAACCATAGAAGAAAAAATAGCTGATAGCTCTAAAACTATTGTCAATATTCACAAGTGGAACTATGATTTAACAGGTATATATTTGCAAGAAAATTTAAAAGATGAAAACATAGAAAATACAATCGATACTTTTAAATCAAAAGGTATTATATATAAAGAAATATTTGTAGATGAAGGACAAGATCTTTTACCTAATAGTTACAAATTATTTAAAGCTTTATCTGATAAATTAACAGTGAGTGCTGATGAAGCCCAAACTGTTACAGATAAAGATGAATCAAGCAACGAAGCTAATATTCTTGAAATTTTAGGAGATATTCAACAATATGAACTAGATGAAATATTTAGAAGCTCCTATGAATTATATAATTTTGCCAGACAATTTGTTTCATATAATTCCAGAGCTAATGATCCTAACTTGTTGGAAAAACTTCAAAGAGACAATAGTGGTGCAAGAAAGCCATTCATTTATATTTTGAATGAACTTTCATTATCTTATGAAAAAATAAGAGATATTATTGATGATAATATTTCAGACAATATTGGTATTTTATGTGAAGATATTATTACAGTTGATGATTGTACAAAAAATCTTGAAAATGACTATGAAGTAAGTACCTATCATAGTCGATTATCGAAAGAAGCACAGGAAAAAGTACTACGAAATGATTTAAGTAATATAGTTATTACTACAATTAAATCAGCAAAAGGTATAGAATTTGATGTAGTAATAATGCCAAACTTTCAACATGCAAAGTCAGAAAAATCTGAACAGTACTTTGTTGGTGCGACAAGAGCAAAAAGTGAATTACATCTAATATGTATACAAGACACACCATCAATACTAAATAGTTTTGATGAGAATAGTTACAAAATAGTTAAAAAGAGAAGATAATGAATACACTACTAGAAAATGATACTAATATAAATAACAATCTAGCAAAAGAAGTTGAAAACTACTATTTACAAGTACATATGATAAAACTTCAAGAGTATATTATGAGAGCGTTAATTATTCCAGATATGTATATGGGAAAAGATGTAGAAATAGATATTCAATCTAAGAATAAAGATAAACTTTTAATTACGCATGGTTATGTAGATAATTTAGATGAATACCAAGTTTTAATAGAAGTAGCCCTTACAGATAAAGAGAAAGCTAAGTTAATAAAAGAAAATAATTTATATTTTTATACCTTACCATTACCTATTTCAAGGATTAAAAAAATATATACTAAAAACAAGTTAGCAAAACTTAAGTTACTCAAAGAGCTTAATAGTTTTGAAGCTGGTTATATTCCTGAAAATATAATTGAATTTTTTCAAAAAAGGAATAAAATACTTTTTCAAAAAATCAATTATCATTCCATTCTTTTTCATGAAGATATTGTTAGTGATCAGATGAAAAATATTAAATCCTTTGATAAAATGTTAGGGATGCTGTCTTTTATTAAAAATACAAATATATATTATTTTGAAACTCAAAGAGTGTTTTCTAATTATTCTAATAATTATTTCGCAATACTTTCAAAATTTAATTCGATGATTAAAGCTGTAGATACAGATATATTAAAAAGATTAAAAGAAAATACAAGTTTTTTTGATGCAATATATTCTGACCAATTAATTGATGATACTTTTTTATTAGACAATGTAAATAACACAAAAGATACTGAATTAAAAGAAATATTTCAAGATTTAGTCGATGGTCATATTGGTAAATATAAAGCTTTGTCTGCTTTAAGAGATAAAGGAATATATTTTTATATATGTTTATTATACATACATAAGCAGAAAGATTCGAATGCAAAAGATAATTTTAAATCAAATATAGTAGATACCATTCCTTACGATAAAGCTGAATTAGCACTCGCCTTTTTAGGTTTACATTATGGATATACAACATTGAGAGCTAGTGAAGAGATAAACACACAAGATAAATACCTCAAAAATATTTTAGGAACTCGTATAAATATGAAATTTCAACTTGATAGTGAATTAGACTTCATGACTATAGAAAGTATTTACAAATATTCTTTTGAAAAAGAAATAGGTGGAGAATTTACTTATTTACAATTTCCTCAAAAGAAAAAAAAGATACTACCAAAAGATAAAGAGTTTAAAACTTGGTATAAGTTAATTGCAAATGAAACTTACTTTGATGTAGATTTTTTTAAGATATTTAAATATTCATTTTCAGATTTAATAGTTACTAAATTAGAAAAGTATAAAGATGAAATAAAATTTGGTGAGTATTATTTGTCTTCATATATATCTAAATATTATAAGAAACTTATACATTATTCAAAGGATGGAAAGCCAACAGAACCATATTGTAATAAGATGGATTTTATTACTATTGTGCAAGAAGAAGAAAATAAGTCTAAGCAGAATGAATTATTAGATGTTTTTATGTTAGATAAAAAATAATGTTTAATTTTAAAGATTTTTCATTAGATGTAGTGAAATTCCAAAATCAAGAAGATCTTAGTAAATATTTAGAAAGTTGCTTTATGTATTTAGAATCATATTTTCTAGATTTAAGTGTAAGTGATTTAAACAAAATAAAATTTGATTTTGAAGAACTACTTTATGATTTACTTGATTACAAATTAGTAACTCACTATAATACAGAAATAGTAAATTCTTTTCTAATACTTTTAGCAGAACAGCTTGAACAAGCAAACTTAATTGGTGCCATTAAAATTATATTTGATTATTTGCCAGAGTCTGCTGTTAAATATAGATTAAAAGCTTCTATGATGTATTTAAAAGTTAATGATTTAAGTACACAATATCATCAGAACTTTCATAATATTATAAATTTAATATTAGAGTCTGAAAATTATCATGGTTATCGATATAGAACAAGCAGTAGTATACTAAATTACTATCTTACAGCGATGAGCCAATTTTCAAGAGTTAATAACAATGATTTGGCAAATAGTTTTAAAAATCTTTTCCTTACAAATAAAGTAAAATATGATATTTTAAATGACACTTTAATTGTAAATATTATTGAGAAAGTTACTGTACATAATTATTCAGATATTATTGACTCTATAAATACTCAAATAAGTGCTAGTAATATTAATACGGCTTCATGTATTATTGAAGAAGATACTTCGGATATAAAAATAGAAACAAGTATATACAGTGAAAAATTATATGAAATTAACAAGCCAAATTTCACTAAAGTAAAGCAAGTATCTTTTGATTATATAAAAAGTATAGATGATCCTAATGAGTTACATGCAAGATTGAATCAGGGTGTAACAATTATTGATGATGAGCAACTACTTTATAAGTATATAGTTTCATATGCTGCTATGCATAAAGCTAAACTATATGAAGCATTTGACTTTCTCTTAAGTAATATAAATAATACTGTTATAAATATTATAGACTGGGGATGTGGACAAGCACTTGCTAGTTTACTATTACAAGAATATGTAAAAGATAAAAATCTCCAAATAACTATAGATAGTATAATACTTATAGAGCCTTCTAAACTAGCATTAAGCCGTGGACTATTGCATTTAGATGTACTTGCAAAAGCCCATACAATTAAAGCTATCAATAAAGAGATAGACTGTATAGAAGAAATTGATTTAGAATTTAATAACAAAAATATAGTACTGCATTTATTTTCAAATATTTTAGATATTGAATTTTTTAAACTAGATAATATCTTTTTAGAAAAAATATCTAAAAATATTCAAAGTAACAATTATTTTATTTGTGTTAGTCCAAATATTAATGCAAAAAGAAATGGTCGGCTAGATATGTTTTACAAGTATTTTGATGAAAATTTCAATACAGAATTAATCTCTGCAAGAGATACCAATATAGGTAAACATAAAAGATATGAAAAAGTATTTGAAGTTAAACCTACAACCATAAGTGAAGTTACAGAGGCTAAAGAAAAAATTACAGAAAATGTACAAGATTATCATATGAATATTTATGACAAGATACTTCATTATAGATCTATAATTGAGCCTATAGTTATCCCAGAAAAATTAAAAGAGAATATAGAAACTGATCCTGATTATGTTATTTTTAAAATTAGAAAAATAACTGAAATCATTACAACAAAAATATTTATAAATAATGGTGGAGAGGATGAGAGTAGAGTTTCTCAAAATGATAAAATAAGATATTTGAGCTTTGAAAAAAAAGTACTAAGTAAAAAAGCACAAAGTCACTTACACACCATAAGAACTATAGGGAATATTGGTACGCATGAATATATAAAAAACACTGCTGAAATGAGAGATAATGCTTATTTTTTAATAACAGCACTTGTACTTTTGATAGAGGAACTTCAAAAAAAGAATCTTCTATAAAAATTTAGTTAGACAATATTTGTCAATAGGTTTCTTTATAATTATATAAATTATATAAGGAGCTTTTGTGATGTCAATCAATGAGATATACAATCAAAAAATCATAACATTTATAGAGTCAAACAGATGTGATTTGTCAGATGCCGATTTAACTAACTTGAATATAAATATTTTAAATTTTAGCAACATTGTAGAACTTATTTTATCCGATAATAAGCTAAGCACTATACCCAAAGATATAGGAAAATTAAGCAATTTAAGATGGCTTGTACTATCAGACAATATGTTGTCAAAACTTCCATCAAGTATTTGTAAATTAGTAAATTTAGAAGGTTTATTTTTATCTGGAAATAAATTAAAAAAATTACCAAAAAATATTGTAAATCTTAATAACCTTAAATGGTTAACACTTAGTGATAATCAAGATTTAGCATTGAATGATTTACAAAAATCTTGGCTAGAAACCTTAAAGTTTAATGGTTGCAAAATACTAATCAATCATTGATTGTCAAGAAAGAAAAGTAAAAAGATTTACAATCGCAAAAAATTCAAGCTAAAAAAATATGATTATTAAATAAATATTATTAGACATAATGTGACTATATTATCCACTATACTTCTAGTAACTAAATAAAAAAAGGTTACAAGAATGAAGTATTTTAATCCTATAAGTTTATTGTTCCTCAGCACCTGCTTCATACTTGCAGGTTGCACACAACCACAACCAAAGATAGTTTATAAAGAAAAAATCAAATATATCTATATGCCTTGTCAA
>Ga0256827_10001482_pt1 | contig 15048 bp, 16 predicted proteins | sample CV84metaG_FD_185977 | JGI IMG/M metagenome (GOLD analysis project Ga0256827, IMG submission 185977) | Hydrothermal vent microbial communities from East Pacific Rise, Pacific Ocean - CV84 | ecosystem: Environmental > Aquatic > Marine > Hydrothermal vents | place: Pacific Ocean: East Pacific Rise... | reverse complement strand
TGTGTATTTGTGTAATTAAAAACAAGCGTTTGCTCTGTCCCTGCTTCAATATCAATACTCGAAACCGCCTTAACACTATCGTTAATTAGCAACTTAACAGGCAAATCGGTTAAATCTTCGGCAGAAAAAGAACTAATTTTAACATGAAATTTTTCCTTTTGCCCAAACTTACGATTTGGCAACTCAAACCAACAAGTATCAATTGAAATATTGTTGGTTTTACCCAATTCCGATGGTATTAAATTAATGTTTAAACTATCGTATTTGCTAAGTTCTTTATTGAAAAAATTATTTTGAAAATCGGATAAAATATAAAGCTTATTGGTTTTTATATTTTTGATTATATCAGAATTAATATCAATAATTTCGTTAATATTTTTTGATTTGTGGCTTATTGCTATCTCCGAAATATAATCTGATAAATTATTGTAATTCAACAGATATTGAAACTTAGCAGGCATATCGTTAGTTAACAACAAAAACTTTGCTTTTCCTTTGTAGGCATTGGCAATGTTTATTGCGTTTTTCTTGTGATTTTCTAAGAGAATACCTTTTTCGTTTTCTAAGCTAGAGCTAAACGAATTATCAATGTAAATTGAAATTGTTAAATCTCTGTCGTTTTGTGTGCTATTATTAGGTTTTGCCAAATATGGCTGAGCAAAAATAAGCACCAAAGAAATAACAAACAAAATTCGCGAAGCAAGAATTAGCAAGTGTTTTAACTGCGATTGCGATTTGCTTTTTTCTTTCACCGATTGCAAAAAACTTGTATCGCTATATAATACTGTTTTATATCTTCTAAAATTAAAAAGGTGTACAATTATCGGTACGGCAATAAAAAACAGACCATATAAATAGTTGGGGTGTTTAAAAAATAAATCCATTTATTCTTTTACAGGATTTAAACTTAAAACAGGGATATCAGAAGCAAAAATAATTTGTTTTGCAAGTGAACCAATAATAAATTCTTGAAAATTATTTTCTTGTTGAGTCATTATAGCAATTAAATCGGCGTCAACATTATAGGCATAACTAATTAATTTATGTGCCATAATATCAATATTTTTTTCCGATTTAATTATCTTTATTTCACACTCAATATCATCAATAATTATATCTTTTTTAACCTGTAAAAGTTGTGTTTCTGCTTTATCAATAACCGATTGATTATTTGTTGTAACAATTGTTACAGCATGTATCTTAGATTTAAAAAACTTAGCTATTTTCTTGGTTATCTCAACCTTATCTTTGGTTTCTTTTTTGGTATCGAGTGGCAAAACAATATTATCGCAACCATCGTTATGCTCGTTCCCTTTAAAAGTAATTACAGGACATGCCGATTGTTTTATTAAACTTAGTGCATTTGAACCAACAATTTTTTTCCCAATATTTGAACCACTGCTTGTACCTACTGTAATCATTGCAGGTTCAATAATTTTAGCAATTCTAAGGATGGTTTCTACAACTTTACCTTTTTCTACTATGGTATTTATATTTACATTATGCTCTTTTTCGGCTTCGTCGGCAAGTTTGCGTAGGTTTTCTTCCATTCGGTTTACCGTATCGTCTTTTTCTTTTTGACTAAAGAAACGCCAAATTGGCCCGTGTGTTCTAATTACGTGAAGTAAGGTAATGCTTGCATTAAACAGTTTTGCAAGGTTATATGTTTGCTCTAAACCAATTAATGATTGCTCGCTAAAATCTATCGGAATTAATATTGTTCGTTTCATTTCAATAATTTTTTGCAAAGATAAACTATTAGTTTAAAGTTATAAAGTTTGTAAAGTTAAAAGTTTGTAAACTAAATTAAATATGATACTCAATACATGTTTCTCGCAAAGGACATAAAGAAAACAATTTAACAATAGAACAATTTAACAAATATCCAATAACCAACACTCAATTTCCAATATCCAAAAAAGTACTAAGCAAAACGGTAAACGCTATTCGCCTAACGAACAATAGAACAATTTAACAGTAGAACAATTAGCCATCAAGCCAAAGTTTAAAAGCTTTAACCTTTTCGCGGGCAACAATAAGTTCTTCTTCGGTATCAAAATCTATTTTAATTTTTAGGCGAGAATTTGAATAAACAAGTATATCTTTTATTGCATTAATATTTATTATGTGTTTGCGATTTATTCTAAAAAATGTATCGGGTTTAAGTATTGGGATTAAATTTTCTAAACTATAATCGCTTAAATAATCTCTACCGTCATTGGTTTTTAGGTATGTTCCTTTGTTAAAACTATAAAACAAAGAAACATCACTGGTATTTATTAGTTTTATATGCTCTCCTACCTTTATGCTAAAACGCGATTTATATCCTTTGCTGATAATATCTTTAACATCGCTTAGTGCTTCTGTGTTAGATATGTTTTTATTCCAATGTTTGTTATATTTTTCAATAGCCGATTGCAATTCTTGTTTTTCTATTGGCTTTAACAGATAATCAATACTATTGTGTTTAAATGCTTTTAGTGCATATTCGTTGTATGCAGTTGTAAATATAACAGGAAAGTTTACACCTACTTTATCGAAGATATCAAAACTTAAACCATCATTAAGTTGAATATCGAAAAAAGCTAAATCTATTTTATTGTTGTTATTGATTAATTCTACCGCTTCTGTTATCGATTTTGCATGAGCCACAAAACTAATATCTGGTAAAATATCCTCAATCATTGCTTTTAGTTTTTTAAAAGCAAAAATTTCGTCTTCAACAATAAGAACAATCATAAAGCGGAATTAAAATTTAACTCCAAGTCTTAACATAAACTGATGAGTTAAAATAGAATAATTATTCATTTTATCAGATTCGTCTGGAGTAAAATCTACCAAACCATTGTAGTATATAAGTTCTGCAATTAAAGCAGTATTTCCTCCCAAAGAATATTCCATACCAGCACCTACATGAAAAGATAAATTAAACAAACTAACTTCATCTTTAATATTTACGTCTTCTATTTTAATTTCTTTATCATTCTCGGTTTTATATATGTCGCCACGTGCTTTCCATCTAAACATAGGGCTTAAACCTGCTTTCATAAAATATGTAATATAACCAATCTCATTAGTTTTTCCTTTTATAGAGATAGGTATTTCTGTATATCTAATTTTATACATTACTTTAGTATCAATAGGTAGTGTATCTAAAACATTTTCATAATTAAAATACATTTCATTCGGATATTTAACCATTCCGCCTACTTCATTAATATTAATACCTGTTGAAAAAGAAAAATTCTCGGTAAAATTATAATCAGCAAATAAACCATAACCAAGACTAAATCTATTTCCTGCTTTTTCAACCGATTTACTATCTGATTTTACCCAACTTAATATTGGAGAAAATTGTAAACCTGCTGAAAATTTTTGGGCGCTAACTAATACTGATAAAGATATTGCAATAAATAAAAATATAAATCGTTTCATTGTTAAAAAATTTAATAAGTTTGTGTCACAAATTTAAGAAACAATTATTATGATAAAAAGAATTTTGGCAATATTTATTACAATTTTATTATTTTACTCATGCTCAGAGGATAAACCAGATATTTCTGACATATCAGTAAATAATAAAATAATAAGAATGGATAAACTTCTTTTTGAAAAAGATGTTGAAAAAGTTAATGATTGGCTTCCCAATTTGGTAGAAGAGCACCAAAGTTTTATGGATGTATACACAAATAATGTAATAAAAACGGGAAGTAGAAACAATAAAGAATTTGAAACAAAAATGAAATACTTTATTGTTTACACCACCACTTACGAGCTTGACAAAGCTATTGATAAAGAATTTACAGATTTTGATAAAATAGAAAAAGATGTAAATACTTCGCTTAGATATTTCAAGTATTATTTTCCTAAGAAAGAGATTCCTGATATTTACACTTTTGTTTCTGGATTTAACCAATCTATAATAATTGGTGAAGACTTTGTTGGCATTGGATTAGATAAATATTTAGGACAGAAAAATTATTTTTACGAGGATATCAAAATGCCAATATATTTAAGGTATAAAACAAACAAAAAGTTTATTCCTATTGATATAGAGAGAGCAATTGCATACTATAATTTTGAATATCCCGACACAAGTTTAAACCTTTTAAACAAAATGATTTACGAAGGAAAAATTCAATATTTTATTGATAAAATGTTTCCCGAAGTAGATGATACATTAAAGATTGCATACAGTTCTAAACAAATGGATTGGTGCAAACAAAACGAAGAAAATGTGTGGACCTGGTTTGTATCTAACAATAAATTAATGATGAACGATTTTATTAAAATAAAACGCTATTGCGATGAAGCTCCATTTACTTCTGATTTTTCGAAAGAATCACCCGGAAGAATTGGAGTATGGATTGGCTGGCAAATTATTCGTTCGTATATGAAAAACCACCCAGATGTAAGTTTAGCTGAACTGATGAAAGACAACGATTTTCAGAAGATAATGAATTTATCAAAATACAACCCATAGCATCATGGCAATAGAAATAGAAAGAAAATTCCTTGTTAAATCTATGGATTTTATTGATTTAGCAATAAAAAAACACAAAATTACGCAAGCTTACATATCACGCTCTAAAGATGCTAATGTAAGAGTTCGTATTAAAGACGATGTTGGCATTATTACAATAAAAGGCAAATCTGACAAAAATAGAATGAGCCGACAAGAATGGGAATTTGAAATACCAAAAGCTGAAGCCGAAGAATTAATAGCTTTTTCTAAAACAGACAAAATTGTAAAAACAAGATACATTGTTCCCGAAAAATCTGGTTTAATGTATGAAGTAGATATTTTTGAAGGAAAAAACGAAGGTTTGATAGTTGCAGAAATAGAATTAAAATCAGAAAACCAAGAATTTCACAAAGCATATTGGCTTGACAAAGAGGTTACTAAAGATAAGAAATATTACAATTCATCTTTATCTAAACATCCTTTTAAAGAATGGTAATTAACAGTTTTTAAACCATAATTAACAGTTTACAAACAGCTTTTAAACAAGATTTTTAACAGTTTGTTAATAAAATATGTTCGAAAATCAAAACTAAGGATGGAAAATAGGAATAAAAAAGTTATTTTTAAAAATTATAATTTTAAACACATATAAAATGTATAAAGCTTTAGTATTATTATTGATATTTGTTGCCTCAGTAAGTTTTGGGCAAGTTGACGAAAACGAAACACCAAAAAAATCATCAGGTATATCTGTTGGTTTAGCCGAAGGTTGGTTAAAGTACAATAACGAAGATTATTATGGAGCACTTCGTATTTACAAAAAACTATATCCAAAAGCTCCAGACAACGCAACATTAAATTACCGAATGGGTGCTTGCATGGTAGAATTAAACAAAATGGATTCTGCTATAATCTTAATTAATAAATCATTAAAATTAGACTCTACAATAAATAAAAATGCATATTATATGTTGGGTAGAGCATTTCAGTTTAAAGGAGAATTAGACTTAGCGATTGATAATTTTTATAAATACAAAACAATGTTAAGCCCTAAACAAAACGAACGTCACTTTGTAAACATATATTTACGCCAGTGTTTAACAGCCAAAGAATTAATGGCAAACCCTGTTAATGTTAAAATTACAAACTTGGGTTCTAACATCAACTCAAAATATGTAGATGCTTCGCCATCAGTTTCTGCTGATGGTAAAATATTAATTTTCACAGCAAGAAGACCAGAGAATGTAGGTGGTAAGATTGATTATTATACAGAAGATTACTTTGATGATTTATACATATCAAAATATGATGACGCTACAAAATCGTGGGGTAAAGCTGAAAATATGGGAGATCCAATAAACACAGAATTTCACGATGCTAACCTTAGTATTTCTCCTGACGGGAAAATGATTTTTATTTATAAGAATCAACTTAATGTAACAAAATCAGGAGATATATATGTGTCAACATTAACTACAGATGGAAAATGGGGTAAGCCAAAACCAATTGACGAAAAAAACATAAACTCTACATATTTTGAGAGTTCGGCAAGTATTACAGCTGATGGCAAAACACTTTATTTTGTAAGTGAAAGAGAAAAAGAAGGATACGGAAAAGCAGATATTTATGTAGCAAAAAAAGAAGGAAAAACTTGGGGGAAACCTGTAAATATTGGTCCAACAATTAACTCTATTGAAGATGAGATTGGAGTTTTTATCCACCCTGATGGAAAAACATTATTCTTTAGTTCTAATGGACACAACACAATGGGGTTGCATGATATTTTCATGTCAACTGTTGATGAAAACGGTGTTTGGAGCAAACCTGTTAATCTTGGATACCCTATAAACACAACAAGAGACGAAATACATTTTGTATTAACTACTAACAGAAAAACCGCATATATCTCTAGCGATAGAGAAGGTGGATTAGGCAAAAATGATATTTACGAAGTAGATATGAGATACTATTTCAAATCTAATAAAGATATTGATGAGCAAACTGCTAAAAAAATAACAGGTCCACCACTTTGTATTTTTAAAGGAATAATAAGTGATGCTAAAACTGGTGATCCTATAAAAACAAGTATTATTGTTAAGAATAAAAAGACAGGTAAATCTAAAGTAATTATGTCGAACGAAAGTGGTGAATATTTTGCTACTTTACCTGCCGGCGAAGAATACATAGTTTCGGCAAAAAGTAAAGGATATAAAACTTTAACAATAACAGTTAAATTACCTGAAGAAAAAGACGGTGAAACACCATCTGTTAACAAACTTTTATTATTGAATAAAAAATAAAACACAAAAAACATAGTTTAAATGCATAGAAATATTTCTGTGCATTTTTTTTAAATATAAAATAATGATTAAATCAAGAATAAAATCATCAATAGAATTAAAAGAAAAGATTTTTAATGATGATTTGATAGTTAATAACATTCAGCAAGCTGCCGATTTAATGTTAACTTGCTACAAAGACAACAATAAAGTTTGGCTTTGTGGAAATGGTGGTAGTGCTGCCGATGCACAGCATATTGCCGCCGAACTTTCTGGCCGCTTCTACTTTGATAGACCTCCGTTATTTGCCGAAGCACTTCACGTTAACACATCATACGTTACATCTGTTGCTAACGATTACTCTTTCGATGAAATATATTCTCGTTACATAAAATCTGCAGCAAAATCTGGCGATGTATTAATAGCAATTTCTACTTCTGGAAATTCTAAAAATATTGTTAATGCAATAAATGAAGCTAGAAAAAATAATGTTAAAGTAATTTCGTTAACTGGTGAAACCGGTGGAGATATGAAAAATATTTCTGATGTATTGATTAATGTTCCATCTAAAGACACTCCTCGAATTCAAGAATCACATATCTTAATTGGTCATATTCTTTGTGAGATTATTGAAAATGAAATGTTTGGTAAAAAGTAATGTTTACAACATTAATAAATTGGCTTGAGAAACATCAACAAACTTGTCCTTTTAAACAACATTATGGTATAGATTGCTTAGGATGCGGTACTCAAAGAGCATTTGTTTTATTACTAAAGGGCGAATTTACTGATAGTATAATAACCTACCCCGCTCTTATTCCAATTATTTTACTTGTGATAATATATCTTATCCAAATAGTATCAAAATCAAGAATTGTATATAAAATATTAAAATTTTGGCTTATTTTTACAGCAACAATAGTTGTAACGGGATACATCTATAAATTAATAAATCTATGAATTTAGAAAAACGAATATCTGCCTTTGTAAGTTTAGGAGAATACTTAAAAACCAATACATTTTCAGATGAATTATATCTTCAGATAGAAAAAAATAACCCTTGGTTTATTAAAGAAAATATTGATTATTCTTTAAATCAAATTTCGACTAGTTTAACAAAAGAGAATTTAAATAACTGGCTGTCTAAATACCCTGAATTAAAAAAAGAAAAGCAAGCGAAAACCGTTGCTGTTGTTAGTGCTGGGAATATTCCACTTGTCGGATTTCACGATTTTCTTTCAATCTTAATTACAGGAAATAATATTTTAATTAAGCTTTCTTCAAAAGATAATATTCTGCTAAAAGAAATAGCAAATACATTAATAAGTATTGAAGCTGAATTTAAAAACAGAATAAGTTTTACAGAAAATATTATGAAAGGATTTGATGCCATAATAACAACTGGTAGTGATAATTCAGCAAAATACTTTCAGTATTATTTTGAAAAATATCCGCATATAATTAGAAAAAACAGAAATTCTGTTGCAATAATATCTGGTAAAGAGACAAAAGAAGAATTAGAAAGCTTAGCAGATGATGTATTTATGTATTTTGGTTTAGGCTGCAGAAATGTTTCAAAAATTTTTATTCCTGAAAATTATGAATTAAAAAATCTATTTGAAGCATTTTCTAAATATAAAGACATTATACAGCATAATAAATATGCAAATAATTATGATTACAATAGGTCAATTTATTTAATGAATAATATAAAATTCTTTGAAGACATACATGTAATCTTAAAGGAAGATATAAATTATTCATCTCCAATATCGGTAATATACTACGAGAGATATAAGGATATGAATTTAATTTTCAATAAGTTAAAACAAGACCATGATAAAATTCAAGCAATTATAGCAAATATATCAGAAAATTTTATTAAATTTGGTAAGGCACAAAAGCCAGATTTAAACGACTATGCCGACAACATTGATACCATTGAGTTTTTATCGGGCTTATAAAACTTAGTATTATGGTTTACAAATTTAACATCAGGTGTAAGAAAGAAGAAAGCAACTTTCTTCGTACAATAGAAATATCAGAGAACGACAATTTTCATAGTTTTTACAAAATAATACATAAATGTGCAGAATACGATGAGTCTGAGATGACATCATTTTTCATCTCAAACGATGAATGGGAGCGTTTTGAAGAAATAACTCTTATTGACATGGGGGTAAAGAGCGACAGTATATTTGTGATGGAGGATGTTGTTTTAAATAAATTTATCAAAAAAGTTGGAGATAAATTAGTTTATTTATTCGATTTCTTCTCTGAAAGATTTTTTAAAATAGAATTGATTGATATAATTGATAAAGAATTAAAGCCAAACCACCCTGCCTGTGTAACAGTTAAGGGAGATTCTCCAAAACAAATAATGATTAACGATAAACTTGATACTAAAATTGAGATAAATAACAATTTAGATTTTGATGATGACAATAAGGACGATGATATTGAATTCGAAAATATTGATGATATAGAAAACCTTTAATTATTTGTCCAACTTGAATTTATCTGCTCATCATCAAGATAATAAGTGAATGTTGCAGTCTTATTATCGCTAGAGAAAGTACCTGTTCCATGTGTCTGAAAACCATCAACATCTTGTAGTTCTACAGTAAAACTATTTGAGCTTTTATTAAAATATGCAGTTACATCAATTCCTAAAGATGCATAATTTGAAATAATGTAATTACTGTCTGTTTTAGAAATATCAATTATATAGTTTCTTTCAGCATAAATTCCATTTGCACTTTCATTATCATGACAATTCCATTCACCCGTAATATCTACTGTGTTAATGGTAGTATCATCATCTTCTTTTGTACACGAAAAAATTACAACCGAAAATAAAACTATAAATATATATCTAAAAAAATATCTCAAACCAATAATTTTAATATTGACTTGAGATACAATAATCATACCTAAGTATAATAATATTTTTATCTATTAAAAGTTCTTTTACTTTTCGGATGTTGTGGAATACGACCAATAAATATACCGTAACATTCTCCATCATCAGAATATTCCGGGTCACCACCAGGAACAATCATATAAATATATATTCTTGTTGGTCTTTTAAACTCATGTTTAAAGTTTTGCCCTTTTGTATTATCAAATACCGTTACCTCTTCAGTATACTTTGTTGTTTTATAAATAGTATCTAATATTTCTACTTCTATTTTTGAATAAACTTCATTTCCATCAGCATCATATTCATAATACTCATCTTGTTCAATTAAATATTCAATCTCATCTGGATCTTTCTCATTAATATGATCTGCCCTAATTTTTTGAGTTTTAATTGTGTCAACTTCATACCTAACAAATTCTTTTTTAACTCTTCTTTTTGGCACTACAACTCTCCATTCTACATTTTCTAAATGTGGATGTGCACAAACTGCAATATTATATTTAAATTTATCTTTACCATAAACAGCAGTTTTTACTAAAATAGTATCTCCTGGGTAAGCAACACCAAACTGAGATTGAGATCTATAGTCATATTCACCTAAATCTTCGTCGCAATAATTCTTCTTGCTACAATCTTGAGAATGAGCAGGGAATTGAAATAGGAATATGAATAATCCTAAAATTAACGCTTTAATAATATTATTTTTTTTCATAATTAGATACTGTTTTTATTTTACATTAACCATTTTTCACGAATAACTATAACCTTACTCTTTACTGCATTAAATTGCTCTTGAGACAAAGTCATATCGTCATTCTCTAATACATCATTATACAATACATAAACAGATTTTAAATCCTTCAATATAGCTTCAATATCTTTATTTTCCGGATCAGCTTTTGCTATTGTTGAATAATAGTCTACTAAATTTTCTAAAAAGACAACTTGCTCAGAAAATGTATTAATACTAACTTCATCAGCTTTATTTGCATCACCTGTAATGGCTGCGATGTAAATACTTTCTATCCACCCACCAAAAACAATGTATGGTAATAAATATGCTTGTTCGCTACTTCCTACTTGATTTATTGCATCAGAATAAGAATCTTTTGTTATGTTATACAATGAATCCGCATTACTTAAATTATCATTTATTCTTTGTACAATTTCTTGATCAAAACCTTCTGTTAAACCTAAGTCATCAGCAAGTCTTTTTGAAACTTGAAAATAATTCATTGTTAATTGATTTTGTCCATATACACTTGTATAAGATAAATCTGATGAATAAGCCCCTAAACCAATAGCTTTTTTTACGGTTGTATTATAATTCTTAAGATTATCAGGAGCATTAACTGCATCTTTACTAAAATTTAATTCCATTTCCCACATATTAATAAATAAATCAACAGGTGGTGGCATTGTAAACTTTGTATAGTTTACATTAATTACTTTTTTTACTGTATCATTCTGTATTGCTATAGTATCATCAACTTCAGTAGTTGTATCTTCACATGAAGCAAACAAACCAAAAACTAATACTATCAATCCAAATTTCAAAAAATTCATATAACTTTTCATTATTTAATATTTTATATTATTGTTCAAAAATAAGGAAAATAATTGTATAGGCAAACAAATTACACCTATTATTTTATTAAGGATTTAAATTCATATTTAATATTCTCTTTCTTATTTAAATAAACTTTTACAGAACCTACTAAAATTTTAGCTTCAATTAATAAAGGAATCTTATTTTCATCATCGCTAACCCATACGTTTATTTCCTCACCTGCCTTAAAAACAGAACCTTCTACTACTGTAGTGCTAAATTTAATTGTATTATACTTTCGTTCTTCTTTATCCTCAATAATTTCTTTGCCTATATATTTAACTTCTATTGTAATTATCTCATTATCAATGAGTGTTTTTATTGGTATTGATTTGCTTTTATCTATATTATCAAAATCTATACAACGAGTAAAATATGTAGCACTTAATACATCAAATAAACAGTCTTTATATTCTAAGGTGTCTTTTTTATAGGGACTATCAGAATTTTCAGTAAATGTATAAACAAGTCCATCTTTTTTTCTGAATATATATTTATTATTAACTTTATAACTACCTTCTCTTGTTTTTCTTTTATAATACAAAGGTTCCAAATCTGCCTTTAAAGCTATGGATTCATATTTATCTCTGACCTTATAAATCCAATCGTAAGATTCGTATGAGGTTCCAGTGCTTACAAAATGCCAGAATGTTTTGTTCTTAATAACAGTATCTTTTGCTAAAAAATCGACACTACCAGCTGACACCCATATAAACCCCCAATTATAATATACATTATAAGAGAGTTTCTCGCCACTTTTAAAAACATATTCCTCAACCTTACATTGAGAAAATACATTATTAAAAATACTAAAGACAATTAATAATATTAAAACTATTCTATTCATTATTTATACAAAAAAAGGTATCAATAATGATACCTTTTTTATTAGTTTTATTTTTTATGCATTTCGCTATAATACTTATAAAAATAAGGTATAGTTTCTATTCCATTAAAAAACTGTTCTAAAGGATAATTCTCATTCGGAGAATGTATTGCATCAGATTCTAATCCAAAACCCAGTAGAATAGATTTAATTCCTAATATTTCTTCAAAACTAGAAATAATTGGAATACTTCCTCCACTTCTTACTGGCACAGGTCTTTTATTATAAACTTTCTCTATTGCCATTTCAGCAGCTTTATATTCTGGTAAATCAACAGAGCAGCCATATCCTTGCCCACCATGAAGAGAAGTTACCTTTACTTTAACTGATTTTGGAGCAATACTCTCAAAATGTTTTGTAAATAGTTCTGCTATTTTATTATGATCTTGATTTGGAACTAATCTAGTAGATATTTTAGCAGATGCCTTTGATGGCAAAACAGTTTTTGCTCCTTCACCAGTATAACCACCCCAAATACCACAAACATCAAAACTTGGTCTAATTCCAGTTCTTTCATTTGTAGAATAACCTTTTTCTCCTGATAGCTCAACTACATCAATAGCTTTTTTATATTCTTCTTTACTAAAAGGTGCTTCTGCTAATAATGCTCTCTCTGCATCAGATATTTCTACAACATCATCGTAAAAACCAGGTATAGTTATTTTATTATCATCATCTAACATTGATGCTATCATTTTTGATAAAATATTTATTGGATTTGCAACTGCACCACCAAATAAGCCTGAGTGTAAATCTTTGTTTGGGCCTGTTACTTCAACTTCCCAATATGCTAAACCTCTTAATCCCGTTGTAATTGATGGGATATCAGGAGCTATCATACCTGTATCTGAAACAAGTATTACATCTGCTTTTAGCATTTCTTTATTATCGATACACCATTTTGGTAAGCTTGGAGAACCTACTTCTTCTTCACCTTCAATCATAAATTTAACATTGCAAGGTAGTTTATCAGTTTTAACTAAATATTCGAATGCTTTTGCATGCATAAACCCTTGACCTTTATCATCATCGGCACCACGTGCCCAAATTTTACCATCTTTTATAATTGGCTCAAAAGGTTCTGTATTCCATAGTTCAATAGGATCAACTGGCATAACATCCATATGCGCATAAACCAGAATTGTAGGTAAATCGCCAGAAATTATTTTTTCGCCATATGTAACAGGGTTCCCTTCTGTTTCATATACTTGTGCTTTATCAGCACCTGCCTCAAGCAATAGTTTTTTCCAATACTCAGCAGCTTTATACATATCATCTTTATTCTCTTTTATAGAACTAATTGATGGTATTCTTATTAAGCCAAATAATTCATCTAAGAATCTGTCTTTATTTTCTTCAATATAGTTTTTTAAATCTTCCATTATTTAATTTTTTTTCTAAAATTACAAATATTACAAATCAATACAAAATGATAGCACCAAATTATACCTTATTAAATAAAAATAATTATAAATGTTGTTTATTTTTTGCACATAAAACTTTTATATTTATCTTTGCACCTGGGTAAGTCTTATACGACCAGCTCCCGTTGAATTCCCCCAGGACTGGAAGGTAGCAAGGGTAGATGGTTGTAGCGGTGCGATGTAAGTAGCTTACCCTCTTTTTATTATATAAACCTCCACTTTTTTTGATAAGCTTGTTAATATTTTCCTTTAAAACATAGAGTTTCTGATATTAGTTCTGATATTAAATTTGTATATTTGATTTTTTGAAATATGGAGAGTTAATGGCAATAACAGAAGATGAAATAAAAAAATTTAGTTCTGTATTATTTGATGTTTCAGGATATGATTTATCTAATTATTCTGAAAAATCTCTTGGTAGAAGAATTCAAAAAATCCTTGATGATAATAAATTAAATTATACTGGTTTATTATTCAAAATTAAAAATGATGCCGGACTCGCTGAAAAAATCCTTAAAGATATTACTGTTAACACTACAGAACTTTTTAGGGATCCTCAAAACTGGCATTGTTTAAAATACAAGATCCTTCCTGCCTTAAAAGAAAAGGATGTTATAAATGTTTGGCATTCTGGCTGTTCTACAGGGCAAGAAGTTTATTCTATGATGATGTTGCTAAACGAGTTAGATTTACTTGACAAATCTAATATTTATGCAAGCGATATTAATGTTGATGTTATTGAAAAAGCAAAAAAAGGGATATATAAATATAGGTTTAATCTAAACTATTTCGATAATTACGATAAGGTTCTAAAAGAAAATCCTTTTAATTTTGAAGATATTAAGGATGTACCTTACGAAAAATATTTTAAGATAGACAAAAATAAAGACATCATTATAATGAATAAAGAACTTAGGGATAAACCTAATTGGCAAAAAATCGACTTAGTTAAAGAGGAAAATCTTTTTTACAAAAAGTTTGATATAATATTTTGCAGAAATGTATTAATCTATTTTAACACAGAATTACAAACTTCTATACTAAAGTTTTTTCATAAAAATTTAGTGGAAAATGGCAATTTAATTGTTGGGGCACACGAAAGCATTATTGGCGAAAGCGAACAGTACTTTAAAAAGAAATATAGGTATTATGTAAAAAAGAGTATTTATTAAACTTAGTTGTTTATTTAAATTTCAATAAATTCAAATTCTAAGTTTATTAATTTAGAATACCTTTGACCAGAAGCTAACATATCAGTATCATCTTTATCGTAATACCAATTTATTTTCACTTTTGCTTTTTTAGATATCTCTAACAATTTCAATAAAACCTTTGCAATTTGTTTTGCCGAAGCTGTATTAAAATATTCTAATTTAAAATCAACAATAGTTTCACTATTAGGATTTTTTGAATATTCTTCTATCCAATCTAAAATAGGATTATAAAAATCTATAGCATTCTC
>Ga0256827_10001481_pt1 | contig 15050 bp, 15 predicted proteins | sample CV84metaG_FD_185977 | JGI IMG/M metagenome (GOLD analysis project Ga0256827, IMG submission 185977) | Hydrothermal vent microbial communities from East Pacific Rise, Pacific Ocean - CV84 | ecosystem: Environmental > Aquatic > Marine > Hydrothermal vents | place: Pacific Ocean: East Pacific Rise... | reverse complement strand
CTCTGGTAAACGGACCTTTTTTGTTTCACCAACTTTCATCCCAACCACAGCATTGTCAAACCCGGGAATCACCTGCCCGGTACCCACTTCAAACTCCAAGGGTTCTGCGTCACGTGATGAATCAAAGACCTCCCCGTTCTCGAAGGTTCCGGTGTAATGGATTTTCACCTTACTGCCATTTGCAACCGTTGACATGTCAAACTCCTGTTATTTTTTCAGCTTGAATTGATTGCGATGAATTTTTGTGTCAATTAAAGACTGACGTGGATGCCCCGCCTTCTCTTCATCTGGATAACCGACAGCAATCACCATCGGCACTTCCATCCCCTCTGGCAAACCAACCAGCTGCCGCACATATTCTGATGCACTCAAGTCATTGTTATGCGGTCGCAAACGGAGTTGTGCCCAGCAACTCTTCAAGCCAAGATTCTCTGCCGCCAGTTGCACAATAATTGCGGCAATAGAGCTATCCTCGACCCAGACATCAGATATCTCTGAATCAGCGGCAATCACAACCGCCAGGGGTGCCGTAGCAAAAAAAGAGGTGCCATGTTTCTTGGCTGATGACAACTGCTTCAAAATAAGAGGATCATCAACCAGGATAAATTCACATGGCTGCATATTTCGAGAAGTTGGTGCACGCAACAACGCTTCACTCAATTGCGAGAGCTTTTCGATCTCAACCGGCTGCTGTTTAAATTTACGCACACTTCTGCGCTGTTGCAATAAGTCCAGCACCAAGCGTATCCTTTTTAAAATGGGGGAAAGAAACTAACCAGCAGGGTTGCCCCGGCCGGTGGAAACCCTGCCGATCAGGTGAAACACCTGCTCTAGCATAGCATTGACAGAACAATCCGTCTGCTGAATAACCCCTAACAAATATTTTTCAATCGGAAAAATATAAAAAGCCTGATCATTGATTCGATTAAAACTGAGATAACGGCAATAACTGAACCCGGCACTGGACATGATCTCATCTGACAGACCGGTACTAATCTGCAACAGTGGAGAATAGACTTCCGTATCCGCCATGGTTTGAGCCAGCAGAGTCCCATCATTCTTCATCAGCAAACAGCCGGAAACCCCGGCAATCCGGCTAATCCTCTCAACAAAATCTTTTTCCGTTGCCATAGCCGTCTAACCTTTCTGGAAATTCTTCAGTGCTGGCGCAATGAGCTGAGAATATTTGTCTATTTTATCCCGGTCATCAATTTCCTGATTGAGCTGTTCAATCAATTCATCAATTCTGGAAAAATCGGGGGAACCCTGCTCCTGCCAGTTTTCCAGCACCTCATCAAAAACAAATCCGGCCATTGGTCCGAGAATTTTCCCAAGCGCCTCCTGCATACCGGTCAACAGTTCCTGCAGAGCCCTGCTGAGCTTCGCCTCAGTTGGAGCAGGAGAAGCAGCAGATTCACCTGCTGCCGGTGTCACTGCGGCAGAATCCAACCCGGTATAGTTTCCCAGCTTAAATTCTTCGTGCAGCAGATTGAATGACATCGTCAAGAGATTCTGATTAAATGTGGGATCACAAATGGCAAAAAGCAGAGTATTCTTCTCTAACTCCCGGGCCACCACCACCGACTCATCATAGTTCAGGGTGATATCGGTTAAATCATCAAAACTGATCCGTCCCGCTGCGTACAATCTTAACAGGTGCTTCCCTACCAGAGCCAGCCGTTCGACCCTGAAGATTGCCGGCAGGTTGGTCACCTGCACTCCCGTTTGGGAATTTACAATGCAGGCACCCATAACCCCTGGAATTACTTTGAGTTCATCAATTAAATGCAACATAACTCTATCCTCTCCCGAACTGATTAATCATAGCTATCGCGATTCAGTGATTTATCCACCGGTCAATCTCTTTAATTATCTGTTGAGCCTGGGTTCCTGATTTCAACTTCACCAGGACACAATATTGTTCATGATGGAATAACAGGTAACGACTTCTGCTGGTACTGTTAAAGACCACCAAACGGTAAGGTCCAAGACTCAAATCCTCAGCCAGAAGCCCCAGAAAATGGTCAAAATCTCCAGGAGCAATTGTCGCAAGAGAACACTCACCGGGAGCTTTTTTCAGCACAACACTGTTTTTATCAAAAATTGCAAACTCCACCACCGGGGAGAGCTTCGCCAGAATCTCTGCCAGCCGCTGCAGAAGCTTATCTTCAAAGGCTGCTATTGCAGGAGCATCAGCTTCATAGAACTCATCCTCACCAAACTGATCCTCACTGAATTCGTCTTCAGTAAATTCGTCTTCGCTGAATTGATCTTTGTTAAATTGCTCTTTGCCAAACTCTTTTTCAGCTGCTGCTGCCGAGTTCTCCTCACCGGAGAGGCCGTCTAAGAAACCATTGACCCGTTCATCGACATCCTCTAACCCGGAATTGGCCAGTTCAGCAGCTTCATCTTTCCGCTTAAATGCATCAATGAGAAGGTGCTCCATCGGCATATTGATAACATCATCCTGACGACGACAGATACCGTCCATCTCAATCTCAGCATCCCCCCAGCTGACAATTTCCAAAGCAGCTTCTAATCCCGAAAGGGTGTTGAATTCAGCATCAATCAGCTCCCCCCTGCGGACATACAGATAGGCAAACTGATCAGAATGTTTAATTTTAAGGGTACAATTTTTTTTCTCAACTTTCATCAGCTGCAGAAACGTAGCGAGGGAAATACCCCGGATAAAACTCTTCCCCCCGGTATTTAAACCGTTAAAAATCCCCTCTTCAAGCATCTGAATATCGAGTGGTTTCTCCAGAAACTGCAACGTATCCATCTTTGCTAAGCGGGCTTCAATCTCCGGTGTACCGAAGGCAGACATAACAATAACCGGCAGTTGCGGTTTATGTCGACTCGTCCAGGCTAATAGCTCAAAACCGTTCATTTCCGGCAGTTTTAAATCGGTCACCAGCAAATCAATAGGAACAGAGCGGAGGATACTCACCGCCTCCCGGCCATTTTCTGCGGTTAAAATCTGAAACTTATCGCTATGGGTGCTCAATCCATCTTTCAGGGAGAGCAAAAATGATTTTTCATCATCAACGATCAGAATTTTTTTCACACATCCACCCATTTCTGAAGCCAAACAGTATCGGTCAGGAAACCTGATCAACGACTTCTGCAATCGGCAACCGGATAGTCACCTTGGTGCCACACCCCGACTGACTGACAATCTCAATATCACTGTTCATCATCGCCAAAAGTTTCCGGGTAATCACCAATCCCAACCCGTTACCATGAGGTTTACTGGTATTAAATGGTTGAAACAAATATTTGGATTGCTCCGAAAAAATCCCACAGCCGTTATCGGAAATCTCCAACTGCACCAACTGATCACACACCTCGGCCCGAACGCTTATTTCCGGAACCTTCTGATCTTTCAATGCATCAGCCGCATTGTTGAAAATATTTAGCAGTGCCTGATGCAGTGCCCGCTCATCAATCCGGACCCAGGAGATATCAACAGGGATATCCGTTTTAATCTGAATCCCGTGAGAGTGAAAGTCCCGATCCACCAGAGCGATGAACTTCTCCATAAATTCAACCAGATGGATATCCTGCAGATCGACATGGTCATACATAGAAAAGGTTTTTAATGATTTGAGGAGATATTCCATCCGACCGATATCAGCCAGCCCCCGATCGATATACTCCGTCAACATCTTTGGCGGAAGATTCTCCGAGCTCTGCTTTAAGACACTCAACGCCATCTTCAACGAATTTAGCGGATTACCGATTTCATGACGGATACCGGAGAAAATAAAACCGATGTTGTCCATCGTATTGGCCGCTTGAGCAATCGACTCGAGGCGGCTTTTCTCGGTGATGTCACGGATAAAAACACAACGATAATTAGCAGCAGCTTTATAGACAGAATGGCCGAATAGTCGCCCCTGATGGGTCACCTGCTGGGCACCGCGCCTGACCAGATCAAAATCATCGGTAGTTTCAATATTCCGGACAAACAGATCGTACAGCCCCTGATAATCACTACACAGTTGTTCATCCTGCAAAATTTCAAAAAAGGCTTCGTTGCAATAGTCAATCACCTGCTGATCCAGATCCAGAACCAGAACCCCGATATCGATATGCTCAAGAAGTTGAGCATACCCCCAGGTATTTTTGTAGTTATCGTCCAGTTGCTTGGCGGCATCCAAAACCATCTAAGAATCCTCTGCGAAATAAGTCAGCTTAAAACTTTGACCACCCCATTATACGCAGAAGCTAGAAATATTCAAGAAAACTAATAAAAAAATATAATTTTTAATTTCTCTGAGAATAGTTCGGGGTTGGAAATGCAGATTCAGATTGCTGAGCGGTCTCGCGGTGGGCAACCTATGTAGCCGGAAGCGGGTCACAGAGACTGACGATAGAGCCGCCGGTCAACTGTTCAAGCTGTGCGGCAGTGACCGGTACGGCAGAGTAACTATTTCCGGCGGCCGCGTAAACAACTGGAAACCTAAGCAGGGAAGAATCGAGAAAAACCGGCAGGTGTTCAGGGAGCAAAAACGGGCAGACACCGCCGGGACGATAACCGGTGAGATTTAACACCTCGTCAGGTTGCGGTAATTTTACTTTTCCGGAACGACCGAATGCCTGTTTCAGGCGGGAACTTTTCACTTTCATATCACCGCATGTCACCACCGCAACCGGCGCTCCACCAACCACAAATAGTAGCGTTTTCGCAATTTCAGCAACACTGCACCCGACGGCAACAGCAGCGGCAGCAGCCGTCGCTGTCGCTTCGGTATATTCCCAGACCTCGATATGGTGCTTGTTCAGATATTGTTTCAGCTCTCCAATCGTTGCCATAACTACCCCTGCTGGGTTTCCAGCAACTGCCTGGCTTCCTCAGCTAACTCAGGTTCCAGACGGGGATCAGCAACCACCATCCGCAGGAGTTTCAATCCATCTTTATGCCAGTTTTTCGCCAAATAGGTCTGAGCAACCCGCAGTTGCCAGCGGGGATCTTCAGGATCTTCCCGACAGGCGGCGTTAAATGTCTCCAGAATCCGATCCAGCTCGCGATTCTGACGGAGCCAGAACTCCGCTAACGGGAGGGATGTCCCGCCCCCGCAACCGGACACCGGCAACATCTGTAAAATATTTTCCGCATCATCCAGTGCCCCGACCTGCTCAAGAACCGCTGCCGCTAACAACAGGAACTCCCGGTCGATACTGCCGGCAGTAATAGCCTCCCGGGCATGTGTCGCCGCACTGCTAAAATCCTGCTGCTGCGCCGCCAAAGAGGTTAATTGGGCATAACAGAACGCCGGGTCAATCCCCTGCGCCAAAAAACTCTGCAACCGCTCTTCCACCAGTGGGTAGTCACCTCCGGTCAGCAAAACCGGAACCAGCGCTTCTATAGCCAGCAATAATTCCGGATTTTCCGCCAAAGCCTGCTCCAGCGCCACCTGAGCCTCCTCAAAATCCCCCTGCCGGGCCAGTAGCGAACCTAATTCAAACCAGTACAGATCATCCTGCTCTGCCTCATCAACCTGTTGCCAAAGTGGCAGAGCCTGTTCGTCCTCCCCCGCATGGGAAAACAGAAATGCCTCTTTAAAAAGATCCCCTTTCGCCGCATAACGCTTCGCCAAATCAGCTGGATAAGAGGTCAAAACCAATTCCAATTGAGTCTCAGCATCACCAGACAGAGCATCCTCAGCATTGACCAGCTGATGGGTCAGTGGCGAGCAGGTATTACAGGCCTCCAGCCGCTGCTCCTCTGCGGAAGCAATTTCAGGGATCAGCGGTTCTGCGGCGAGCGCCGTGACAATCTTGTCACGTAGAGCGGGGCTGCACACCTGCTCCTGAGCCAGGCAGAGATGCTCCGCCGCTTGCTCAAAATGACCACACCGCTGCAACCCCAACGCCTCATCCAGATTTAATTCCGCCAGACCATCACCGGCAGTTATCCGCAACTGCTCTACTTCAGCAGCCTCGGCATCACTCAGTGATTGCGAGGCCAGCTCTTCGGCCAGCAACCGGGCCTCAGAAAAGCGCTTCTGCGCAACTGCCTTACGTAAACCCTCAAGAGAACTCCCGCCCCCACCAAAAAGTTTGCCAAATAAACCCATAAATATCCTATCCTCAAAAGAGTGAATCAATAAATTCAAAATCGAGATTGGCCTCGGCCAGCTGTTGCACCAAAGTAATTTTTTCCCGGTCATCGGCCCCGATTTTAGCAACATCCTGCTGCATCGTCGTATACAGATTCGCCATGGTCTCCGGGGTTCTCATATAGGGAATTTCTGCATCATCAATCACCCGCTGGACAATCTCCGCCAATGGAACCAGACCGTTAATGATTAACCCGGCAATCTTTTCTTTAAATCCGGGGAGATGATAGAGAGTTGACAGCATCACCAGCACTTCATCACGACTGCTGGGGACAATCACCAGAGTCGATTCCTGCAGCAGGTCGATCACCCGTTGAGTTGAGGCCGCCCCCAGTTGCACATGATGAACAATCCGGTGCCCCTGATCACCCGCCGACTGAAGGTCTAAACCAAGCAGATCGGCCACATACGTCAGAGTCGGGTTGGCCAGAATCGGAGAGTAGTTGAACCCGCCGGAGATCTGGATAGCGGTCCCCTTAAACGCCAACTGAAGATATTTCAGCGTCGCTTCACGCTTACTTTTAATCAATTTATTCGGCAGGATCATCCGGACCTCACTGCCGTTCTCACGAAATAGAGCTAAATTCAGCTCGATGGAATCAATCACGTTACCCACCCCACCACCGGCAACCAGCAGTACCGGAGCGTTGAGCTGCCGGGCCAGTTTAGCATTGTTCAGCCCCATAACAGAACCGACACCGGTATGTCCGGCCCCTTCAATAATCAGGAAATCGCAGCTCTTTTCCAACGTTGCAACCGCAGAGCAGATGGCATCGAGATATTGCTGCGGATCTTTTTTCCCCTCTAGGACCTCCCGGGTAGTGTGAGACTCCAGAACCACCGGAGACATCAGATCCAGCTGATCTTCCATCCCGTAAACCTGGGCAATCAGAGCCGCATCGACATCGACAAACCTCCCGTGGAAACTGGTTTTTTTGGGACCAAACGGCTTGATGAAACCGACCCGTTGATATTTTTTCCGGGCCAGATGGAGTAAAGAGAGGCTGGTTGTGGTTTTTCCACAATGTTGCCCGGTTGCCGCAATAAAGATCTTTTTGCCCATACACCAACCCCCTTAACCGGCGGGATATTCCCGCAAACCGATTTGATAATTGCCCATACTTTACGGTAAATATAGCAGTCCCGCCACCAAACCGGAAATCAAAAAAACTTGCCCCCGGGAGCACCACTTAAAAACTCACAGGAAAATCATCGCCGACCTCCGGATCAAACCGCAACAGATCGACCCATCAGGGATAAAGATCGGGCAGTTTCTCCCGGTTATCTCCGGTCTGATCCGGTTGCCAATCTTGAACCAGTTTAGCCAACACCGCCCCGCTCCAGCCACTTTCCCCATTCCCATAGAGACTTTGATCGAGGCTTTCCAACTGCCCCCGGAAAGAGGGGCTAACACTCTTTAACAGTTTTTCGTACCCGCCGGTCGATAGTTCAGGGTAGAGGAGTCGACACCAGTGCCGTAACGCCTGCCGGGTTGCCCCGGGATCATTGTCACGGGCGGCTTGAATAACCAGGTTTCTGGCACCCTTTTCATCGGGTTTAACCATACCTTCCGGAGCAGGGATAGCCGGGAAGTGGCGACGACGACGCGACAACAGCAACACTGACACCAGCCAGCCAGCCGCCAGTACCAGGCTCAGTACCGGCCAGAAATAATCTGCCCGCTGCACCGGTTTTTCCACAACCGCCGCACTAACCGGTGCTGGTGTCGGCAGGGGAGATTTCTGCTCAACTGCCGGCGGCGTTGGAGTCGTGGCAACCGGAGGGGTTACCGCAGTTCCGGTAGCCGCGGCAACATCAATAGAGAGGGGGGGAAGATGGGCATGCTGCCACTCCCCACTGGTGACATCCCACCAGTCCAGATCAATTGCGGGGAGCTGATACCGCCCCGGTCGGGTCGGAACCAGTGCAATTTTCTGTTCCAGAATCCCGGTGATACCATTATGGCTCACTTGATCTTCCCGGTGCGGCTGATCGGGGTAGCTCTTAAAGCCATCCGGAAGATTTAACCGCAACAGGGGTAACTGAGCCGATAACACCCCATCGGCACTCAACCGGAGAGTTCGGGTCACCGGTTCACCCACCACAAATTTCGGAATCTGCTGCTGCCAATCATCCTGTAGTTTCAAACCGGTTGCCGGAATCCAAGACCGCGAACCAAGATTCTCTGGGAGCGGCAACACCTCAACCTGCAACGGTTGTGTTACCCGCTGGACCCGCTGACCCTGACGGCTGAAGGGATCAAAACGGGACGTTCCATTGGCAACCGCCCCGGCAAACCGTAACGGCGGAATTTTTAGCGTTCCACTCCCCTGCGGAAAAATTGCATAGTCCCGCTCAATCACCTTATAGATTTGACCATTGCGCCGGGTCTCATAACTGTGAGCATCACCAAGCTGCTTGATCACAGTGACAACCCCGTCAGGCTGCGGTTCGGTCAATTGACCATTTATCAGATCAATCCGCCGCAACAACCGCACCTTCAGCAGTAACTGTTCCTGAACCACAACCCGTTGCGGAGATATTTCCGCCTCCAGAAGCAAGGGCGGGTGGGAATCTTTCCCGGAGCTGGAACTTGCTGCCACCTCTACCGGAAGCGGGATGGTACAGTCAGAGCCAAAGCACACCGCCGGGATTGTCACTGTGCCGGTTTTTTTCGGCATCAGGGTTAGACTGTACACCACCGACCGGCTGATATGGCTGTTGATGATCTGAATTTGACTGCTCTGCGAACGGTCGAGGATATCCCAGTCCTGCTGCAGTGGCGAGAGATCGGGGTCAGCATCAGGATGCCCGGTAACCCGCAATTCCAACTGTAAACTTTCACCGGCAGCCACCCGGTCACGGTCTGCAACGGCCTGAACCACGATAGCCAGTGCCGTACTGCTCCACAGGGCCACCAGCAAAAAAACGAAAAAGAAGATACGCCAGTTTTTTACCATGATCGATCCGATTCAGATTGTTGACCGCGTTGACGGTACTGGTAGAGAAATTTCCGCCGCAACAGGCCACCGGGGTCATCCGGGATCTGTTGCAGCAACAGTTTTGATTGACGTTGTTCTGCTGTTTCAGGAACCTTATCGGCCGAGCCCTTCGCCACGTCAGGCTGTCTATCAGTCCGCTGGTCTGCAGATTTCCCGGCAGAGGGTTCTGTCCCAGTTTTCTGTTTTGCCGGAGCAGATGACGGAGAGGACTCCCCTGTTGCCGATTGTTTATCCCGTTTGTCCGGCTGATCCGATGGCCTATTTTGGGCAGATTTTTTTTCTGCTGAAGAGTCATGATCACCTGAGGAGCTTTGATTTCCCGGCTTTTGCTTCTCCCCATTACCACTGCGTTTTTTTTGCTCCCCCGCCTGCTGTGATTGGCTATTGTGGCTCCGGTTTTTATTCTCCTGTGGTTGGTTTTTATTTTTACCCTTACTTTTATTCTGCTGCTGTTGCTGTAGTGCTTGCTCCACCAGATTCTTATTAAATTTGCTGTCCGGATCCTCCGGGTTCAGTTGCAGCGCTTGCTGATAAGCCTTAAGGGCCGCAACCAGATCACCACTCTTCGCCAGAGCATTACCCTGATTGTACCAGTCATTGGCAGTCTGCGGGGAGTTAAGCAGTTTGGCCGCAGCGGCAAAATCACCGTTACGATAGAGGGCACTGGCCTTCCAGCGCGGGTTCTGAAAATGCTGTGCTGCCGCAGCGTAATCTTCTTCGCTGAACGCCTGTGCTGCGTGTTGATCCGGTGTCTGCCATAGCTCCGACCAGCTCACTGCCTCTGCCGGGGCCGGCAGCAAAAAAACGAGCGGCAAGACCAACAGCCAGCCCCGGCGAAATGCCAGAGCAGCCAGAATCACCACTGGCCAGAGGAGCCATACTCCCTCCTCACGCCACCGATTCCCAACCGTCGCTACCGTCTTAACGGCTTGGTTCAGCCGATGGTCCCCCAACCCGGCAAGCAACTGCTGCAGGTCACTGTCGTCAACACTGAGTTGCTGATAGTGGCCGCCTCCAGCTATAGCCAGCTGTTTCAATCCACTACCGTTCAATTTAGGCAGCACCAGATTCCCCTGTCGATCTTTAAAAAATCCGCCGCCGCGCAGGGGGATAGGTGCCCCTGCCGGAGTTCCGACTCCCAAGACATAGAGTTCAAAACCGGCACTTTTCAGTTGTCGGGCCGCGTCCAGAGAGCTCTCCGGATGATCTTCATCGGTCACTAACAGTAACCGCCCCTGTTTCAGCCCCGCCTGTTGCAACAGCTTTTTCCCCCGCTCAATCGCCCGGGCCGGGTTGCTCCCCTGCACCGGCATCAGCTCGGGATCAAGGCTGTTTAACAGCGCCTCGATGGTATGACGATCTTCGGTCAATGGCGTTACCGTGAAGGCATCTGCGGCAAAAACAATCAGAGCCGTCTGCCCCTCTTTGCGCTGCTGCAATAGATCGGTTATTTTAAGCCGCGCCCGGAGAAACCGGTTTGGCCGTAAGTCGGCCACCTCCATCGAACGGGAGAGATCGAGGAGAACCACCAGTGCTGACTGCTGCCGGAACAGTGGCTGCGGCTGCCGTTTCCAAACCGGCCCCGCCAGAGCCAGAACGGCCAGCAGCAGGCCGACTGAAAGCAGCCACAACGGCCAGTTTGCCCGGCGGATCGAACCTCCCAGAAGCAGATGGGGCAACAGTTCCGGATCACAGACTCCCTGCCAACTACGACTGCGAAGCTGTTGCCGGACCAACCGGTACAGCAACAAAGACAGTGGTAGCAGAACAATAAACCACTCCGGGCGTAAAAAATGGAAATTACCCATCTCCCCTCCCCACGGTTCGCTGGAATGAATCAGGTAATTGCGGCAGGAGCAGGAGCAGTAAGCTCCCCAACACTGCCGCCCCTAATGGCCAGGGATAGAGCTCCGAAACCGGCCGATAGACATCATGATCCCGTTCCACCGGCTCCAGACGATCCAGTTCGGCATAAATTTTTGCCAGCTGCTCGGTATCCCGGGCACGGAAGTAACGCCCCCCGGTCTTCTGCGCAATCGCCGTCAATGTTTTTTCATCAAGATCGGCAGAAGGGTTCACCGTTCGCCGGAAGAAAAAGCTATCCACCTCCATGGTATCGGCACCCAGCCCGATGGTATAGATTTTCAACCCCTCGGCGGCGGCAAGATCGGCCGCTTTAAGTGGTGACAGATGCCCGGCGGTATTCGCACCATCGGTGAGGAGAATCAACACCTCCTCCTGCCCCTCTCCCCCCTTAAGCCGTTTGACCGCGAGGCCGATAGCATCGCCAATGGCAGTTTTTTGACCTGCCAGACCGATCGCCGATTCATTCAACAGCTGTTCCACGGTCCGGCGATCAAATGTCAGTGGCACCTGAACATAGGGTTGATCACCAAACAGGATCAAGCCCAACCGGTCACCAACCCGCTGTTGAATAAATTGCCCGGCAACCGCTTTCAGTGCCACCAGACGATCAACATTTTCACCATGGAGGACAAAATCTTTGGTTTCCATACTGCCGGAGAGATCGACCGCCAGCAGCAGATCACGCCCGCTGACCGGCAGTTCAACCGGCTCCCCGAGCCACTGTGGGCGGGCAGTAGCTCCCACCAGCAACAACCAGCAACACAGTACCAGTAGCAGCTGCCAGCGCCCATTCCGACGACCAATCTGGTGTTCAACCGGAGCAAAGGGAGATAAACTCGGAACCCAGAGGGCCGCCTCTTCAGCCGCCAACGCCGGCGGAAAAAATTTATAAATCAACCAGGGGAGCGGCAGGAGGAGAAATACCCAGGGCCAGGAAAAATGGATCATCGGCTCCTCCGTTTTGCAACAGTCTGCGGCGGAAGTTTTTTCAACCAGCGCCGACACAGATCGATCAACGCCGGAACCTCAACCTGAACTCCGGGTCGATAAGGGGCATCACCGAGACACCGGCCCGGCCCGGCACTGAACGGACGGTCAGAAAAGGGACGATCCAGAAATTTCAACCACTCCGACCCGCTTAAACCGGCACAATCCTCCCGGGGATAATGACTGACCGCCGCCTGGCGTAATAATCGGGAGAGGGCAACGACCAATTCAGCAGCAGTGAGGTCAGTCAATGTCTCAAGTTGTTGCAGCGCCAGCCGCCGGAGTCTCCGCTGCTGCCGGTAACGACGAAAGCCCCAGAGGAGCAGTGGAGCCAGCAACACCAGTCCGGCCAGGAACCACCAGCCTGGAGCCGGTGGCCACCAGTGAATCGGTGCCGGAAGGTGAATATCATGCAGAGGAAGATTGACCGGGGTCATGGCGGGGTTCTGCTCCATCTCAACGACCCCGCTTCCCGCCGGAAAGAGACTCCAGCGGATCGATATCTGTCGGCAACAGGAACAAGCGGCACTTCTGCCGACGACAGAAATTTTCCAGTTGCTGCCGATGTTGCGTGAAAGAGTCCCGGTACTGCTGCCGCCCCTGCCGATCGGCAGTAGTCATGGTCAGATCCCGCTCCCCATCACTCAGGCGGTAGGAGCCGGTCGGTGGTAGTTCCGCCTCAAAGGGGTCGAAGCAGTGAACCAAACCGAGATCACAGTGGCGACCCAGCAAGGCCAGCTGTTTCTCAACCGCCTCATCCCACTGGCTGAAATCACTGAGGATTAAAATTAAACTGCCGGGACGGGCAACCCGATGGAGTCGTTGCAAGGTGGCCGCAAGACGTTGCTGCGGGGCAAACGGATGGTGGGGGGGGCGTTGCCAGACCGGGTCTGCAACCATCTGCCGTAATAGTTGCAACACCGCTTTCTTCCCCAACTGCGGACGCAATTCGAGATCCCGCTCTTCCGAAAAAATGAAGCCGCCAACCCGATCCCCGCGGGACAGTGCCTGCCAGGCTAACAGTGCCGCCAGATAGGATGCCTGCACCGCTTTAAACCGGCCCCGGGTGGCAAAAAACATTGGCCGACGGTAATCGAGGGCAATAATCACCGGCCGTTCCCGCTCTTCATGAAACAGCTTGGTGTGCACCTTACCGCGCCGCGCCGTCACCCGCCAGTCGATGCTGCGGACATCATCACCGGGAAGATAGGCCCGCACCTCGGCAAACTCCATCCCGCGACCGCGGAACCGGCTGCGATAACCGCCGCTTTGTGCCGCCAGTGTCCGATTCGGCTGCCAGTTTGCCGGAGACAACCGATCCCCCAGAGCAATCAGCTCATTCAGATCAATTGTGACCGGAGAGATTTTTGCTGCACCCGCCGGATTTACCATCAGGGAACCGGAACACGGGCAATCAGTTCAGAGATCAGACGGTCGGCATCCATCCCGTTTGCCTCAGCCTCATAGCTGAGAATCAACCGGTGTCGCAACACATCAAAGGCAAGGTTCTGAATATCTTCCGGCAAAACATGATCCCGGCCGGCCAGCCAGGCCCGAACCCGGGCACAGCGGTCCAGAGCAATACTTGCGCGGGGGCTGCCACCATATAAAAGAGCGCCGGCCAAATCGTCACCGTAGGGGAGCGGATTGCGAGTCGCCAGAACTAACTGCAACAGATATTCTTCGAGGTTTTCTGCCAGATAGAGATCCAGCACCTGCTGCCGGGCCTCCCTTAATTCCACCACCGAAAGGACCGGGACAGAATCTTCGGGAGTCTCCTCGGCAACCGTTCCGGCCGCTTCGCGTCGCGCCAGAGCAAGAATCTGCCGCTCACTCGTCACATCGGGATAACCGACCCGGACATGTAGCAGGAACCGATCCAACTGAGCTTCCGGCAGGGGGTAGGTCCCCTCCTGCTCAATCGGATTCTGGGTCGCCATCACCAGAAACGGATCGGCCAACCGGTAGGTTGTCTGTCCGACACTGATCTGTCGCTCCGCCATCGCCTCAAGCAGGGCTGACTGAACCTTAGCCGGGGCCCGGTTGATCTCATCAGCCAGGATCAGATTATGAAACAGTGGCCCGGGCTGAAACGTGAAGGTCGCATCCTGAGCACGATAGACATCGGTTCCGGTTAAATCAGCAGGGAGCAGATCGGGAGTAAACTGAATGCGGTGAAAACTCCCCTCCAACAGCTGCCCCAACTTCCGGATCGACCGGGTCTTCGCCAGTCCGGGAGCCCCTTCAACCAGCAGGTGACCATCGGCCAATAGAGCAATCAACAGCCGTTCGATCAACTCCGGCTGGCCGATAACCTGCCGTGACAGCGCATCTTTCAGCTGACCAAAGCGTTGCTGCAATACATCCATAATAGTATTCCTTGTTCAAGAAAAGCGACAAAAGGGTGGAAATACCCCGACAGAGACTGTCGGTTCAATACCGGTCAGATCGGGGGCAAAAGATGACAAACGAACCATTCAGAGGAGCGGTGGCGGGCGGGCGAGAGGAGAAGATAAAAACCCGGTAGTAACCAGCAGAAGCGGAGCAAGGCAATCCTGCGATGGTAATTCACCACCCCCTGCAGGGGCAATTTCCGCAGTGGCAACCGGCAGAAAATCGGAGCTATCGTCAACACTCACCGTCCCGATGAGAGGCCCGGAGGGAGCAATGGAGACCAGCGAGTTAAATTCTGCTGCTGTTGATGTTACAAACGATCCAGGAGAGGGGGAAAGCTGGCCCGCCAATAAAATTCCGGCAGCCAACAGGCAGAAATATTGTCGTAGCGAAGACATCAATAGAGTCATCTTGAACATTTTCCACTCATCAGCAAGGGTTCAACCTGAATCAAGTATTACACCCGATAAAAAGCTACGTCAAGTCACCCCTCGTGATAGTGCAAAACCACCAGCAGACAACTCCCGTCGGCAATAACATTGATCCCCTGCTCTACACAATATTCCACTGCGGCCGGGCTTTCAGCCCCCGGTTGCATCCAGATATTTTTGATCCCTTGAGCCGCCGCCTGAACAACTATCTGCTCGGTAATTCCCGGTGGAGTGATCACCGAGAG
>Ga0256827_10001479_pt1 | contig 15066 bp, 14 predicted proteins | sample CV84metaG_FD_185977 | JGI IMG/M metagenome (GOLD analysis project Ga0256827, IMG submission 185977) | Hydrothermal vent microbial communities from East Pacific Rise, Pacific Ocean - CV84 | ecosystem: Environmental > Aquatic > Marine > Hydrothermal vents | place: Pacific Ocean: East Pacific Rise... | reverse complement strand
AAAGTAATTATTGTGGCTGATTCTTTCTTTGAACATTCTATTGTGAAGGAAGTTATAAATTTATTGAATAAATTTGATATATACCTACACCTTATGCCTGCAGGAAAAGCCAATAAAAATATGAATAAAGTATTAAAAATATACGCCATTTTAGAAGAGAACGATTTAGCACGAGACTCTACTCTAATTGCGATAGGTGGTGGGGTTATTGGCGATTTGGCTGGTTTTGTGGCAAGTACATGGTATAGGGGTATGAATTTGGTTCATATCCCCACCACTCTTATGGCAATGGTTGACAGCTCTGTAGGTGGTAAAGTTGCCATTAACTTTAGACAAACGATTAATGCAATAGGAAACTACTATCATCCTATTTTCACACTTATGGATTTAAATTTTATAGATAATCTGCCAGACCGAGAATACCATTCAGGTCTTGCAGAAGTCATTAAATGTGCTATCATAAATGATAAAGATTTTTTTGAAACTTTAGAGAAAAATAGTCAACATATTTTAGACAAAAAAGAGCAAGATATTCTAAAATTTATCTCGAAAAGCATCCAAATAAAAATTGCTCACGTCAAAGGTGATATTCGAGAGGGAAACAAGCGTTTACTTTTGAACTATGGTCATACCTTAGGTCATGCGATAGAGATTTCAACAGTAAAAAATCATCAAGAGCAGTACCGACATGGCGAAGGAGTTTCTTTGGGTATTATGGCAGTAGCATACATCGCTCAAAAGTATTTAAACCTTCCTGTTTCTATTTATGACTCCTATCAAAAACTCTTTGAAGCCTATCATCTTCCAACATCTGTTTATGCTTCTAAACTTGGGTTTAAAAAAGATGAACTTCTAAAAAAGTGTTTACGAAATGTACTCAAAGATAAAAAACGAATCAATAACCACCTCAGAGTTATTTTAGCCAATAAAATTGGAGAGGTATCCGTTTACAATGAGATTCCATTTTCATTAATAGAAGAAGCTTTTATACATATAATTAAGGAGTAACATGAACTACAGATACATTGGTAAATCAGGACTAAAGGTCTCTGAAATTGGCTTAGGAACAATGACTTTTGGTACAAATGCCAATAAAAAAGAGTCGTTTGCTATTATGGATAAGGCTTATGAAGCAGGTGTAAACTTTTTAGATACAGCAGAGCTTTATCCTTCTCCTGTATCTGAAAAGCTAGCAGGACTTAGTGAAGAGTGGATTGGAAAGTGGTTACAAACAAAATCAAGAGACTCTGTAATCTTGGCTTCTAAGGTAGCAGGTGGAGCAAACAGTTGGTTTATTCCCCCTATTCGTCATGGATTAACAGCACTGGACTCATTTCACATTATAAAAGCAGTAGAGGGAAGTTTGAAACGTTTGAAAACAGACTATATTGATTTATATCAGATTCATTGGTCAGATACAACTGTTCCCATAGAAGAGACACTTAAAGCTCTTGATAAACTGGTACAAAGTGGAAAGGTTCGCTATATTGGGACATCTAACGATACAACTTATGGATTGACAAAAGCCAACGAGATAGCTAAATATAGAGAAATAAATCGTTTTGAGTCAATTCAAAATAATTTTTCCTTAAATAATCCACGTTTTTTAGATGAGCTATCAACTGTTTGTCAAAAAGAGAATATTTCACTGCTCCCCTACTCTCCTTTAGCTGGTGGAGTTTTAAGTGGTAAATATAACGGGGGTAATTATCCTAGTGATGCACGATATTCACATCATGTTACAGTAGGCTCTATACGAGAGCGAGTCATGGCAAAACGGTTTATAAATTCTAAAACGATAGAAGCAACAAAAAAATATATGGCATTGGCTCAAGAGTTAAATATCTCTTCTATTACACTAGCCATTGCTTGGACACTTAGTTTTGATTTTGTGGCTTCTACTTTAACTTCAGCTAGAGATAAAGAGCAATTGGATGATGTATTGACAGGAGTTGAATTTAAGATGAATAGTAAGACATTAGAAGAGATAACTAAGATACAAGAAGAAATTTTATACCCAATGGGATAAGAGTGTAGGTTCGATTTCATCGAACGTCAAAACCAAATTTACATATCATAATTATAAGGAAAAATCATGAAATTATCCATAGTACTCCCAATAAGAAAAGGCAGTCAACGCGTTAAAAATAAAAATATTCGACCTTTTTCTAAAGATGGAAAAAGTTTAACGGAATTAAAAATTATAGAACTACTAAAAATTAAAAATGTAGATGAAATTCTAATTACCTCAAACTATGATGAGGCTATACAACAAATAGAAGCCATAGCCAAAAATAACCCTAAAGTAAAAATAGACAGACGACCTGAATATTTATGTACTTCCCAAACCATTGTGAAGGAGTTAATAGAATACATGCCAACGATTACACAAGGCGAGCATATTTTATGGCTACACGTGACCAGCCCCTTTGTAAAAGCCCAAGATTATGAAGAAGCTATAGAAGAGTATTTTGAAGCTTTAAAGCATGGGCATGATTCAATTATGTCTGTGACCGAAATAAAACAGTTTTTATGGTCAGATAAAACAAAACAAATTATTAATACAAATTCTAATATAGAGAGTAAATGGGTACAAACACAAGATTTAGAACCACTTTATGAGATTAACCATGCTTTTTATATTAATTCGAGGAAAAACTATTTAGAGATGAGTGATAGAATTGGAAGGAATCCATACTTGTTTAAACTAAAAGGTTCAAAAGTTATAGATATTGATTATGAAGATGATTTTGAATTGGCTCGGAAGATTTTTGATTTGTAAAAGAGAGTTGCTAACCAAATAAATGGTTAGCGAGCAACAAAACTTTAAGTTTTGTCGTTAAAGAAAAGATACAATTAATATGCTTCTACTCTTCTTTCTCCTGTAGCTGTTGTCATATATGATACAACTGATGCTTCTGCTGAGGTATCAAATGTAACAGTCCAAGCATTTGCAAGACCTGCTGCTTTTGCTGCATCAAATAGTGGACCTTTATTTGAGAATAAGTATACTGTTCCATTTGCAGCAATATCTGCTAAAGTAACATCTGCTGTTTTACCATTTTGATCAGTAATCTTCGCTGAAAGTTTCGCACCAGTTGATGACATTGTTGTGATTTTAACAAATGTTTTGTAACTTGAGTTCATGTAAGGTACAATAAATTTAGTTGAACCAGCGAATTGGAATTTAGCTAAAGTATCTTCTTTTCTTACAGTATTAAGTACTTTAGTCCCTGAGTTCAATATAATTTTAGCAGTTGCTAAACCTTCTGCAATTGCAGTCTCTTTTTTCGGATTGTATATAATTGTAATATTTTGCTCTTGAGTTGCACCTGTTGATGTTCCTGTAGTTAATACTTTAACAATTTTAGTACCGATAGTAGAAGTTGAACCATTTCCATCCAATTTCATACCTGCATTTTTATTATCTGTAAATACAGGAGTAAATGTTGCTGAAGTAACATTAAAGTCTGCAGACATATTTCTTACAGTAATAGTTGTTGTACATACGGCAACTTGTGCTTCAGCACATTCTGGACAATAGCTATCAGCATTCAAAGATCCTGCACTTGCAACTGGAGATTGATTGATTCCTGCTGATACAGCTGCTGTTGTAAATAGTTTTGATGCTGAATTTACATCAATATTACATACGGGAACATCACAAGCAATAGAAACTAATCTTTTTGTTTGACCAAAAGTAGCCTCTGGTGTTTTATAATCATCAAATGGTAAACTTGAATCATCTACTGGCTCAACAACAGCTACTTTAATTGTTTGACAAGCTGCACCTTGCCCTATTAGTGATAAAGGTTCTTGACCGTCACATGTATTTGAGATAGAGAAAGTATAGTTTCCATCTTTAGCAAAGTGAGCATTTGAAAATGCATCATCTGCATCATTGATTCTAATTCTCATTTTGTTCATTGTACCTGTTCCAATAATCCCTTGAGAAACCATCTTACCAATACTTGTATTCCCATCACAAAGTGAAACTTCATCTGCTGCCATAAATGCTGCATTTGTAGCTAAAACATGAAACTTAGACCCACTTGTCAAGTTTACTTTTGGCTTAAATACAAGATATGCTTTTGTACCTACATTTGCACCATCTACAGAAACATTATTATCAAGTGTAGAATCTAATGTTCCAACTAACACAGAATTGTTATCTTCATTATAGTTAGTTGAACCCTTAACAAATGTTAATACACTTGGTGTTGCAGCGGATAAGCTCGCTGTTGATAGCAATGCAATAGCTACTACTTTTGAAATTTTTTTGTTCATAGTTGAACTCCTTCTAAATTAAAGTAAATTTTAAGATGAGCTTAATCCACTCACTTATGAGTATTCTAACACATCTAATCTTAAAGTAAAATACTTTTAGTAAAAAAAAAAAACGTAAAAACCAAGAAATATAGATTCTCATGAACAAATCTATTCAAAATTCATTAAATCTAATAATGCATCCGTGACAATTTGTGAGTCCTTATTATTTGACAATATTGTTGGTTTAATTAATATAACCAATTCACTTTTGTCTTTACTGTCGCCACTTACAGAAAATAAGCTTTTTAAAATAGGTATATCCCCTAAAAAAGGTATTTTCGATTCATCATTTTTTGCAGTTTCCGAGATTAATCCTCCTAAAATAACGGTATGTCCTGTCTTTAAAACCACATCCGTTTGTAAAGAACGATTAAAAATGATAGGAGAAGATATACTTGATATGGTGTTTTGTGTTGCAGAACTAACATTTTGAGAGATACTTAGTGTTAAATAACCATCTGAATTAATCGTAGGTTTTACAGTTAGATTAATCCCTGTATTTTGATACTGAATATTTTGTAAGACAGAAGGAGTTGCTGTAGTACTGGCAACATCTCCTGCACTTACTTGAGAAGTAAGAATAGGGATCTGATTTCCAACATTAATGTTTGCACTATGATTATTTAAGACCAACAGTTTAGGATTAGACAAAATATTTACATAACTTTTAGCTTCAAGAGCAGAAAGTGTTGCTCCAATTTTACCTGACACAGAAAATATTTCGCCTAAGATACCCGATCCTCCTAGCCCTCCTTTTGCATCAAATGTCTGCAAGCTATAGCCATATTTACTCGATGTATTTTTAATAAACCACTCTAGTCCAAACTTTAAAGAATCTGTTAAAGAAATATCTGCAATAGTTACTTCAATCAATACTTGTTTGGGTAGAGTATCCAAATTAACCAACATTTTTTTAAGATTATAAAATTCTTTTTTACTGGAATATATAATAATATTATTTCTCTCTTTATCTAAAACTACTTTCATCTTTTTATCTGATGAAGCTACTTTATTAGATTTATTTTTGTTAATTGAGCCATTTCTATCAGACTGATAAATGTTAGTAAAATTTTGAATAATACTAACTAATTCTTCTGCTTTTCTATTTAGTGGTTTATAAACAAAAAAATCTCTATCTTCTTGCGTACTTTTTTCAATAATATCAAGCTTCTTCTTCCAAAAAAGAACAGTTTGAAGCCATGACTCTTTATCCCCTAAAAGTAAAAAAGCATTAATCTGCTTTATAGGAACGAACTGAACTCCAGAGGAGTGTGGGGTTTTACTAATTAAAATACCATAATTTTTAATGATAGGCTTAACTTGTGTAATAAATTTTTCTACATCCATATTTTGTAGACGAACTAATTTCATACGTTTATTTTTCATACTTGGTTGATCAATAAAATTATAAAATTCTAATGCTTTTCTAATATTTTTTGCTTTATCTTTTATTTTAATAATATTATCAGAGTCATCAACACTCAAAGTAGCCTTTTTACTCAGAAAATACTTTTTAATAAACATATTATGTTTACTAATCTGTTTATTATAATAATAAGGTCGCATCATATAGATGATAGCATCATCTGAAACATTCAGTGGAAGAGTCTCTCCAAAATAGACTTTATTTACTAAATCTGCCCTCTTAATAGAAGACTCTTTAACATAAAAAATATCACTATCTACATCAATAATAATATTAAAGCCATCTAATATATTAGAAACAATAGAAAATAATTTCTCTTTAGATATTTTTTCTTTAATATTAATAGAAATAGGTTGAGTATTAGTTTGAATATTTTTATCTAGAACGTAATCAACCTTTAGTACTTTTGCTAATAAAAGATGAAGAAACTTATTTAAGGGCATCTCTTCAATAGAAAGTTTAACTGCTGACTTATCAAAATATTTTTTTACAACCATTAAATCACTATTAAAATTTTTAGGCACTTTTTTGAAATTTTTTAAATTAGTAATCTCTTCGATATTATCTTGAGAATTCATTGCTACATAATTAGATAAATCTTCATCCATTTCATTATTGTATGACTTTTCAATATAAGAAACTTTATTTTTATAAGAGTCACTTAGCTTAGTATCAATATCTGAGATAAGATATTTTTTTGTATTTGGTCTAGCTTTATTATCAACAATGGAACAAGCAGTAACTATAAACAATAGATAAACTATTATAATAATATTTAATCTTCTAATCATTAATTTCCTTTTTAGCCTTTGGTAAATAAGCTGAAGCATTTACTTCAAAGAGCTTTAAAACAAATTTCTTTTCATCTTCTTTATGAGTTATAATCATAATATCTCCTTTAATTTTACTAATAATCAATCCATCTAACAACTCATCTCCCAAAGCAAAGGTCTCTAACCTTGATTTTTTATCTATAGATAAAAGAGTTACTTGAGTCTTATTATTTATAGTTACCATGCCCATAAACTCCCAACATTTTTTATTTAAGCAAATTTTTCGTTTACTAGAATTAATATGAGCAATAGACTCTGACATAGAAGGCATTGATTCTCTATTATTCAACTCTTGTACTTTTAGTTTATTCTCTTTTTTTCTTCTCTCTTCTAAAATTTTATTCATATCTAAATCCCAAAGTTTAAATCCAGAAGCATAAAGTTCTTTAGTATTAATAGAAATTCGTTTATGAATATCAATAACGGTTAAATTTGTATCTAAGAATTGAACCTCTTTTGATTTTCTAAAAGATTCATAAGCAATATATGACCACAATAGATAAAATAAAATACTTAGAAATGTCAAAATAATTTGATATTTTTTCATAATAATTGATATCCTATTAGAGAAATACGAACTCTTAGCATTTTAGCTTTTGTATCTCGATATAAATGTAAAGAATCTATAAAAAGATATTTTTTTGTTTTATAAAGTTTCCTAAAAAAGTCTTCTAAATCTTCAGGTATAATCTCCAAAGTAAGTGTTGTTGGATATTTTTTGTAAAGCTTATTTTTAATAACCACTCCACTATTGAGCTGAGTTATTTTTCCAGCAAGATTAGTAAAAATAGATTGAATACTCTGTTGAATTTCAGAAAATACTATAGTCTCTTTCTTTTTTTTACTAAAAAAAGATTCTCTATTTTTTACAAATACCTCTTTTTGTTGAATTAGGATTAATTCAATTTCTTTTATATGAGAATCATATAATTTTTGTTTTTTTATTTTCTGTTTTAAAAGCTCTTCATTTTTGACAATATTTTTAATTTCATCATCAAAATAGGTAGAGCCATTCATAAAAATAAAAATAGCCATTAAAAGATACAAATAAGAATTTGACATTATTTAACCTCTTTAAGTTTTGCATTCATAGTTACTTCAACTATTGAATCTCGAATTTTACGAGTATTTAAATTTTTAACATCTTCAAATTGATTTGTTTCAAAAAGTTTTTTAATATAAAGAGGAATACTCTTACTATTTGACGTGTTAACAATAAAATCAATATTTTGGTTATATAGTTTAATATAAAACATTGTCATATTAGAATCATCTGTAATTCTTAAAATATTTGAAAGAGCTACTGTCTTGTCTACATACTTAAACTCATTGAGTAACTCTTTATAAATTTCATTTTCATTCTCATTATGAACAATACTTCTCTTGACTTCTCTATTTGATTGCTGATTATATTTAAACTTTTTATGCAATTTTTCTCTTTTATCTCCAAGATAAAAAGAGTATCCTGCCAATAATAAAGTAATAAAAATAGAACTTATCAACAAAGGTAAAGCTAAGAAAGAAACTGCTTTATTAAAAAACTCTTTTATATCGATTTTTATATTAAGGATATTAAATAAATCATTTATTGTTAAAAACTTAAATGATTTTTCTAAATAATTTACATATTCTTCTTCAGTTAAAATAATAGTATCATCAATTTGATACTCATTTTTCATTAACTTTATATCCTGTTTAGAGATAGTATGTTTTGAAAAAACAGCAAGTATAATACTATTTTTAATCACAACAACTTTATTTGAAGAGCCCTTTACAATACAGATAATACTTTGATATTTTTGTAAAAGTTTGCGAAAAATAATATAGGCTTCAGGTAAATACCGAGAATCTTTTTCTTTAGTAAACCATAAATAAAGATTTTTATTATCAATAATAGAATACATACTACTATTTATAGAAGAATATGGAGATTCTGAACTATAATTTAAAGCAATAATAGTAGGTGTTAATTTTATTTTTTTATCTAGTTTTTTATATAAAAAAAAAGAATTCTCAATATATGAAAGTTTAAGAATCTGTTTTTTTAACAAAAAATTAACCAAAACCTCCATTAATCTCTTCATCAAAGTACCTTTATTATTTCTCTTTTTTAAACATTATAACTTTTTTATCCTTTACCAATACGACATCAATCATAATATTCTAAAACTTCAAAAGCTTGTCTATGATTTGGTCTAAAACTTATCAATAGTTTTACCTTTTTATGACAAATATCTTTTTTAATATCAACATTAATTTTTAAAATATTTGAAGTAACAAAGCCATCAAGTTCAGGTCTTTGATTATATATATTTAATCTATAAAAAAGATTTGAAAAAAACTCTTTTCCCTCTTTCTTTGCTTCTATTAACTGTTCTATTTCATTTGGTGTAAATCCATAAATTTTACCTAAAAGCTTAGGACTCATTGTTAATACATTTCTAATTACAATATTAGATAACGTTAATTTTTCTTGATCTATTCTTGTATATTTATCAACCCCACGGATAAGAAATATCTCATCTATTGAAGAGATATAATCTTCATTTCTTGCTTCATAAGCATATCTTTTTTGTTGATAAAATGGAGTCTCTGCACCATTGAGTGAAGAAAAGCTATCAAGGTCTAACCAATCTCTCATGCTATCACTGATAATACCTCTCTCTTCAATATTTAAATCTTTTGAAAGATAACGAGAAAAAGCCTCATCATCATGAATATTAATCAGTCCTGCTGTATCTTGAAGAGTAATTGTTCTGTTATCCAAACGAGTTGGTTGCCCATCAATATAAAAGAATGTAGGAAAAGATGGAAAAAGATTACTGAAACTATTATTTACTACTCTATCTTTATCAATGGATCCTGTTGCAATATAAAACTTAAGTTGTTCTATTGTTGATTCTTCTTCAAAAATCAACTCTAATTTTTTATTTAATTGAATGGTTTTTTGAACTACTTTCTTTCCATAACTCAAGTAGAGTACAGATACTAAACTTAACATAGCAACTATCCAAAGTGTTAGAGCCAAAGCAAAACCTTTTTTCATAAGACTAAGACTCCTTTCTTTCAAACTTTAGACGCTTTAACTTGTCTATATCTTCTGATTTTATATAAAATAGATAACTATAGTCTTTTAAATTAAATTTAAACTCTATAGCCACAAGTCTTGGTATTCTTTTCTCTAAACTATCATGATTATTACTATTAAAAGTATATCTAAATTTAAGCTCTTCTATATTCTTTAAAACTAAAAATTTTTTATCCATCTTAATCTTATTTAACTGTTTATAGTCTATCTTTTTATCAAAAATCTTACTCTCTTTATACCATAATTCTTTATTTTTATAAGATATTTCAGCAATAACAATTTGATTATAAAAAATTGATGATTTTGTAATAAAACGACACCTATGGGGTTCTCCATAAAAATATAAATATAATCTTTTATCAATATCCATATCATTTGAATTGCTATCAATATAATAATAAAGTGAGTTAAAAGCACCTCGTAGTAAATCATAATTAATTGCTTTTTTAGGATTAGTATTATTAATATTTCGTATATTAATAGAAATAAATCGAAAAGAATAGAGAGCCGTGGCCAACAATAGAGAGAAGAGAACTATTGTAACTAAAAGTTCGATGAGAGTAAATCCTTTTTTTTTCAAAATTCTTCTCCTCCTCTAACTTCAGTAAATATATGAATAATTTTTTGTCGTGTTAAATAAAATGAGTAATTTTTAATTCTACTACCTTCCTTTAATCTCATTTTTAAGTGATAAAGAATAATAAAAAAATTTCCATCATTTCCACCGACAGATTGTTCTAAATTTATAATATAATTTTTTTTTCTACTTACCTCTTCTATAGAGATTAAATAATCTATACCATTTAAAACACCTCTATAAGATTCTTGTTTATCTAATACTTTTATCTCCATTAAGTCTTTTAAACTTAATGCCGTTATATAAAAATTTTGATAAGCCTCTGATTTCCGTTGATAGCTATTAAATGCTTTAATACTTATATTCACAAATCCAATGGCAACAAATAGAATCATCATGGCTATTAAAATTTCAACAACTGTAAACCCTTTTTTCATTTATCTCCATTACTTTTATTATTCTCTATGCTCTGATTCAACTCAAAATAGTAATGCTTATCTTCTAAAAAGCGTATAAATTGCCTATCATGTTCTTCTCCCACTTTCTCAATTTTTAGTATTTTTTTAGAAAATTTGTCATACATTCTCTTACCTGAAGGTCCAACAACAGAAATGAGTAGACTAACCAATGCTAACACCACCAACAGTTCAATAAGAGTAAAAGCTTTTTTCATAAGCCCTACATATCTGTTAAATCTGTCAAACTTACAACAGCCAACATAATAGAGACAACAATTACAGCAATAAGAATTCCAACAAAAATAATAATTAAAGGTTCTAATAAAGATAAAATCTTCTTAACTTCCATATTGAATTCTAATCCTAATTTATCTCCAACCGATATAAATATCTTCTCTAGACTAGCAGAATTCTCTCCTACTGAGATTAAAGAGGCAACATTAGGAGTAATCACATCACTATCAAAAAAGATACGACTTAGTTTCTCTCCTTTGCGTATCTCATCTCGTGCAATAGTAAAGAGGTTCTTTAATTCATCATGGTTTACCAGTGGTATAACCCTTGCTAAAGCCCTATCTATTTTTAAGCCCCCTTGAAGCATAACCCCCAAAGATCTAAAGATATAAGAGAGTTCAATCTTGAGCATCAGCCTATTAAAAAACCCTATTTTTGTAACCATAGCAAACCAAAATTTCTTATTCTTTTTAACAGAAATCCATACTAATGTAACAAAAGATATAAAACCAATGAATACAAATCCCATATTCCCATCTAAAGTCTTACCTATACTCAAAATGGCATAGGATAAAGAAGGCAAGCGTTCAAACTCTTCAGGGGTAAACATTGCTGAAAATTTAGGTACAACAAACCAAAACACAAAAAACACCATCATAATACTCATCCCAAACAAAAAGGTAGGATAACGTATTGCTTGCGATATTTGAGAACGAACATCCTCTTGGTACTTCATATGTTCTAATGCTCTATCTATACTTAAATCAAGTTCTCCAATCTCTTCTCCAATGGCAATAAGTGATTTAACCATGGAATCAGCTTCATAATTAACCTCATGAAAAGCTTTTTCTAATGATTCAGAAAAGGGTGTACCATCTTTAATACCTGCCAATGTTCGGTCTATAAAAAATTTTGTTTCAGCTTTTGCTGTTACTTTATAAAGACTTTTTAATGCTTGGTCAATAGGCATTCCAGATTGAATTAAATATAAAAACTCTTCTAAAAAATCTCTAAAATCTTTATGCTTGAACTTCCCTTTTTCAATCTTAATCTCTTCCTCTTTTATCGAATAGATATAGAGATTATTTCTTTTTATATGCCTCTGAAACTCATCAGATTCTCCAATAAAGACTCTTTTAACAATATTTCCCATTGTATCTGCTGACTCATAAACAATCTTTTTCATTACAATGCACCCAACTCACTTAATGATGTTAAACCAACAAGATATTTTAAAATACCATCTTCTCGAAGAGACCTATATCCTAACTTTCCAATATCAGAAAAATTTTCATTGGCTTCAAATTCGTCTTTTAATCTACTATCAAATGGTATAATTTCAGCAACAGGAAGCCTTCCTTTATAACCTGTAAAGTTACACTCTTCACAGCCCTTAGGTTCATAAACTTCTATCTTCTCTACAGGGTAACGCTCTAGCAATTTATCAATTTTTAATCCACTCTTTGTCTCATTTAAGAGTTCTGTCTCTTCTTTACAATGAGGACAAAGTTTTCGAACCAATCGTTGAGCCATAACAGCATTAATAGATGAATTAAGTAAAAACATCTCCATACCAATATCAAGTAGTCTTGATATTGCACCAAGAGCAGAATTGGTGTGTAAAGTAGAGAGTACCAAGTGACCCGTCAGAGCTGATTGAATGGCTATTCTTGCTGTCTCTTCATCTCGAATCTCCCCAATCATAATTACATCAGGGTCTTGACGTAAAATAGAACGCAAAGCATTTGCAAAGGTAAAATCAATTTCACTTTTAACCTGAATCTGACTAATTCCATCCAGTTCATACTCAACAGGGTCTTCAACCGTAATTACTTTAGTATCTTCACTGTTTAATTCATTTAAAATAGAATAAAGTGTGGTGGTTTTACCTGATCCTGTAGGTCCCGTTGTCAAAAATATACCATTAGGCTTCTTCATAATATCTCGAAGAATAGAAATATGGTCTTCAAAGAAATCCAAATGGCTTAAAGAGTAGGTAACGGCCTGTTTTCCAAGAAGTCTCAATACAAAACTCTCTCCATCAGCTGTGGGAATAGATGATGCTCGAATATCAATATCTTTTCCTGCCACTTTGATACTAATACGTCCATCTTGTGGAAGTCTATTTTCAGCAATATTCATAGCAGACAAAAGCTTTAAACGTGCAATAATAGAAGCCTTTTGACCAGCGGTGATACGTTCAATAAGCTGAAGCTTACCATCTACCCTAAAACGTACATGCATACCATTTTTAAATGATTCATAGTGAATATCTGAAACACGCATATTTACGGCTCGTGTAAATATGGCATTTACCTTTTGAATAATAGGGGCTTCGGAGGCTAACTCTTTAAGCTTATCTATCTCTTCATCATACTCTATTCCACCGTTCTCATCTATCTCTTCATATAACATTTTATACTCATCTAAAGCTTGAGTATTGGCTAAAAAAAGCTCTACCTCTACATTTAAATCCTGTTCAATAAAAGAAAAGATTTTTATATTATAAGGGTTATCAGTAACAAGTAAAATTTTATAAATATCTTTTTTAATAGGAAAAATATTATATTTCAAGAAGAATTCAGGGGGAATAGAAGTCTCAACTTTTAGAGCCTCTCCATAAGCTCCCCTCTTGAAAAGAGGTATTTCAAAATATTCGGAATAAACCTCAAGGAGTTGTTCTTGAGTTATAACACCCCAATTCAGAAGAATCGTACCAATATGAGTATGATACTCTTTTTGAACAGCATAAACCTTTTCTAGTTCAATTTCAGTACAGTACCCTTTGTTTAAAAAGAGATTTTCCAATTAATTATCCCAAAGAGATAAATCTGCATCTTTTCCTTCTCCACCCTCTTTACCATCTTTACCATAAGAAAAAATATTGTAACCGTGATCATCGGAAGTTACTTTATAAATATATGGATTCCCCCAAGCATCAGCATCAGCAGGTTTTGGAAGATACGGACCATCATAACCCCTAATATCTTTCGTTTTTGTCCAAAGAACTTTTAACCCTTCACTCTCTGTAGGATAACGACCGACATCCAAATTAAAACTATCAAGAGAAGTAGAAAACATCTCTAATTGAGCTTTGGTTGTTTTAATTTTAGCAGTTTCTAATTTCCCCATAAATTTAGGAGCAACTAAAGATGCCAAAATACCAATGATAGTAATTACAACCATTAATTCAATAATGGTAAATGCTTTTTTTGTACTATTTTTTTTCATCTAACATAACCTTTTTCAGTGCTTGATTCCAACTTTTTTTAGCAAAATCTAAAGGAGATTCCCCTTTATTATCTTTAACTGTTTTATCTGCTCCATGAGCCAATAAAAATTTAATAATTTTTATATGTCCTTTCATTACAGCTACACTCAAAGGGGTACTTCCATCTTTATCTTTTATATCTATTTTTGCCCCTTTATTTACTAAAAGTTCTACAGCTTTAAAACTATTGGCAATAGCTGCATAGTGTAAAGGTGTATAACCATCTATATTCTGATGATTTATATCAACATCTTTATCAAGTAACAGTTTTAATATTTTAATCTCTTTATGTTGAATAGCGATATGAAGAGGTGATAAATTATATTTTTTATCTGCATCTAAACTAGCACCCTTTTCAATTAAGCTTTGAGCAATACTCTCTTGTTTATTTTCAATAGCATAAATTAAAGGTGTTAAACCATTATTATCTTTAGCATTAATATCTGCTCCATTATCCAATAAAACATCAACAATTTTTCCTCTTCCTAAAGAGATAGCCATATGTAAAGGAGTTTGTCCGAGATTGTTCTTATGTCCAATATCGGCACCCTTATCAATAAATGGCTTTATCGTATCAACTTGATTCGTTTGAATTGCATAATAAAGTGGTGTTCCACCATTTTTATCAATAGCATTAATACTATGATTATGATCAAGATAACGTTGAATAAGTTGGGGTTGACCATAATAAGCAACCTCAAACATTGTATTTATCTCAATTTGCTTTGTACCTGGTTTTAAATTCTCTTTTTGACTCATAACTTTACTTTCCTTTTCCACTTTTTTATCTTCATTTGAGCAAGAAAGTAATAAAAATGGAATTAATAATCCTATACTCAATTTAAAGCTT
>Ga0256827_10001478_pt1 | contig 15068 bp, 6 predicted proteins | sample CV84metaG_FD_185977 | JGI IMG/M metagenome (GOLD analysis project Ga0256827, IMG submission 185977) | Hydrothermal vent microbial communities from East Pacific Rise, Pacific Ocean - CV84 | ecosystem: Environmental > Aquatic > Marine > Hydrothermal vents | place: Pacific Ocean: East Pacific Rise... | reverse complement strand
GCCAGCCTATCTCAACGCCAACATCAACACCCTCGTGTGCATCAACCACCAAAAGTGCAGTATCTGCAACACTCAAACCTGTAGCTACTTCTCCCACATAATCAGCAGTACCTGGAGTATCAATTATATTAATTTTAACTCCTTCATAAACCGTATGCATAATGGTCGACACCACTGATTGTCCTTTATCAAGCTCAATGTCTCGATAATCAGAAACCGTATTTTTGTCATCCACCGAACCACGGCGTTTTATCGTTCCTCCTTCGAAAAGCATGGCCTCAGCCAGTGTGGTCTTTCCAGATTTCGCCCCGCCAACCAAGGCAATATTTTTAATCTCGTTGGCTTGAAAAACTTTCATATGCTTATATTTTTTGAGTTTATATAATGTGTTTTGTGTTTTTTACCTTTTAAAAGCTGTGTTAGTTCTCTTAAAAGAGGCGTAAATGTAAGAAATTTTCCAATTGAATCTGCGTGAGTGTGCTTATATTTTTTTGATCGACGCTAGTTAGCTAGCGTTTCTTGTTCTGTGTTGGCTGTTTAGTATTGGGGGCTACAAATTAAAAAAGCCACAAATGCATGAATATGATTATTCACATTTGTGGCTTTCTTCCATCTTTATTTAAGTTCGATGATAAGCTATATACACCTTGACTTAAAAACATGAAACTACCAAATCGTTGTAAACTAGAATGCCCTAACGCTTGATAATAATTGGTTTCATATACGTTTTATTTCCAACTATAATTTTTACAAAGTATATACCTTCCGAAATATTATTAAAGCTTAGGTTAAGATTGTTTAAGCCAATTGTCGTGCTATAATTTCTACTAACCAATACTTTACCTAGCGTATTAACAATACTTATTTCCGCTATTTCGTTTTCTGTAATATTCAATTCAACATTTATTTGATTATTAGCCGGATTCGGATAGATAGAATTAATTAAGTTATTTCTCTCATCTTCATTCATACCATTGGTAAAACTTGATAAAGTAGCCTGATAAACTTCTTTTGTAGTTTGATTTTGCACCCATACAACTGCTAATAGATTATTAAAATCTTCCACAGAATGTTCCGTTGTATGTTGAATAGGATCACTAGCACTAGTAGGTAAGCGGTAGCTTCCAACAAAAGTATATTCAACGGAGTTACTAACGGTAGTACCCGAAGTTAAAGGCCCAACAGAAGTACCCGTAACATAAGGCAACATTTTTTTCATAACCCAATGGAACTCCGTTTCACCATTAATGCCAACATTATTATGTGTTACTTGCTCTACTATAGCAATATAAAGACGAGCATCAGCAGGAAAATCAATCTTTGGATCAATACTATAATTTACTGTTACTTTTTGACCATTTAGAATCATATCTGCAGTAATATTCATAAATGAAGGCACGCTATAAGCATTGTCAATATCACCTTGTGTTACTGAATTTGAATTAGCATTAAATCCCCCATCTATTTCTTGCATAGGAACACCAATTACAGAATAATATTGACGTCTAAAACCCCCTTCATCAGTATAATAAGGGTCTCCTGAACCAGGCCAACTCATCTGGTATTTTACACAAACCCACTTATTAGGATTTGCTGCAAAAAGAGCATCCATATTTGTATTTCCACTAACACAGGGGCCACAGGTAGAACTAGTAAATGTTTCGTATAAAGGTATCCTTTGTACTGCCGATGTACCATTATAGCCAGTAGTATGAGTAATTAAAGTATCATTACTATTGTTTTGATCGGTATTGCCATTCAAATTACTAACCCATACTTTAATAGTATGCATTCCTGCTAATCCATTATAGGGGGTCGCATGAACAAAAGTAACAGTTTGAAAGCTACTAATACTAACCCCTGTAACATGCTGTATTATAGAACTACCATTATCAACACTGTAGCTAATATCATAACTATTTATTGTTTGAAGCCCTTGGTTAATAATACTACCTGTAATATTGGTATTAACATTAATAGGTGTTAATGTAGGAACAAAAATACTATTAAGGCCCATATCATATATATCTGCGGGAGTAGTAGCTAGGTCATATCCAAAAATATTCTTTCCTCTAATCATTCCTCCTATCGTTGTTGTATTTCCAAACAGATTGGACTGTATCCAAAGGCCTCCACCAAAACCTCCAGTAAGAGCAACATCTGTTGTTACATCATGACTTAATCCTGTTTGAGTACCAGTAGCAACATCCAACTGCGTCAGTGTTGTACTCGAAGTACTGGATGAACTAAGAGCCCATAAATAAGGACCTCCTACACTAACTGTATCGAAAGCCGTTCCATATGTTGATGGTAATCCATGAGTAGCCGCAGGAATTGTATTTAATACAATACCTGAGCGACTAACTAACGAAAGGTCTGTTCCAACATCTCCGACCCAAAACGCATCATTTATAGGATCGTAACTAATACTTCTTACCGTTACATTTGGAGAGCTAATTGTTGCTATTTTATACTTAATACTAAAATCCATTTGATAAATTGCATTACCTGAACTTCCTCCATAAAAGTATGTTCCATCATAAGCAAGGTCTTTTAGATTTGTTACTCCAGCAATGGTGAAACTATCTAGTATTGCTCCTGACATGCTAACTTTCCATATTAAACTCGAATTGTATTTTGTAATATAAAAGTTCGTCCCATCTGTTTCACAGCCTGAGGTTCCACTTCTATTAACATTTTGATTAAGCTGTACAGTCCAAGTTCCCTTAGTGGATGAAGTATTTGAGCTTTTACCATTATTGAAATCTGGCGACTGCGCTTTGATAGACAATGAGAAAGTGATTCCTAAAAAAATTAACGTAATTAATCTCATATTGTGGTGTTTTTTTTAATTTTCAAATTCTGTTTAACAAATTCCTGAATTCTAGAATATTATAATCTATAAATTGGAGAAATTTGCAGTATTATTATTCAATAATAATTTTCTTGGTTTTGATATTATTATCAACTATAATTTGTACAAAATAAACTCCTTTACTTAAGTACGATACATCAATTTGCGTGTTATTATCAGAACAATAATCTGATATTAAAACTCTTCCTTGTAAATCAATAATCTTGATATTAGTACCTTGAGCATTCTTAATATAGATTTCATCATTAGCAGGATTAGGATAAATATGCACCTCCTTAGAATCCACTTTTTCAATACCCGTAGGAGCACCCGAAACAGTGGACTGAAGCATTGTTTTATCTGTTTTTTGAACAAATACAATTATTTCCAAATCATTCATTTCTTCAATAAATGTTCCGTTTAAGTCGCCTGTTATTTGAAAAGTCGCCTGTTGATTTGCCGTAAGATTTATTGTCTTTCCTCCTGCACCTGGTAGCATTTTCATAAACACTTGGTCAAATTCTGTTTGCCCATTACTTCCCACATTACCTGTAGTCTGTTTTTCGACAACTGCAACATAGAGTTTAATGTTAGAATATGATACTCTAGAGTTTATTTTAACTGTAACATCAAGATCCTTATTAGGAATATCTAAATTATGTGTAGCCTCAATAGACATTGTAGCATTATACTCTTTGTTATCTTCATAATACTGATAAAAGACTTCTGTTCCTTGAGTCATAACACTAGCATGAGGCACTTTACTACCATCCATTACAAAATGAGGAATACCATATACACTGTACATTGAAGCTCGCACTCCACATTGCGATGTATAATAAGGGTCTCCTGCACCAGGAAAATTCATCTGATACTTTATCAATGTATATTCCTCGGGAACTACTTTATTTATAAAAAAACTATCTAATGTATTATCGGCTAAAATAACACAGGCTGAACATGTTGACCCTGTAAACTCTTCAAATATTGTTCTTTTAGGAATAAACAAATGATCAATAATAATATCCTTACTAAGTACATTGTTTGCCATTTGACTTTCACCACCACCATTTACATTTGAGATACTTAAATTTACGGTATATGTACCATCAACAGTAAAATTATGTGGTAAATTATGGGTAAAAGAATAGGTGTCGCCATTGGCCAAACTAAGACCTGACACAGAATAAACGGCACTCTCAGTACCTCCATCTATATTATATGACACATCAAATGAGTTAATAACCTGAACTCCTACATTCTCCACTTCCCCCTTTATATCAACATTTCCTGGAAGAAAATATGGTTTAGTTGTAATCTTTTTGAGTTCAATATCAGTAGGCGATTGCATAAACACACTAACATTGTCAAGGCAGAAATATAACAATGGATAATTTCCTTTAAGCTGAAACGCAACTTTAATATTATTACCTGCATATTGTGTAATATCTATTTCAGACAAATAATCTTTTTCATCAATCCAAGGCCAATCTGTAACTCCTGAGTTTACAACCATTGCTGAATCGTCTTCAACCCAAAGCATTTGCCAAGTAGCGCCACTATCAATGGATATTTTCACCTTTAAATCTGGATCATAAGTTGCATTTCCTACAAAATAGGAGAAATACTCCGCGGTCCATTTCCAATTCAACTTCACAACATCCAATCCTGCCGCAGGAACATTTATATATGGCGTTATCAACCATTCATTATGCATCATTGTACTATTTACATACCTAACGTATGCACCTGTACTATAATATGAATGCCATACTCCATCTCCCGATGCATTACTACCAGGACCAGATAGAATTGTCCAGTTTTGAGGAGGCCAAGATGAGAAATCTTCGTTAAGTAATACCTGCTGTGATTTACCTATTATTAATATCATTACTAATGAAACAAGTAAGATTGTTCTTCTTAAAATCATAACTTCTAATTTTTTTATATTGATATTGAATCCTAATCAAGTCATAATAGTACCTATCATACAAACATTGAAACACTTCGATACTTAATGTGCATTCAAAAATTAATGAAGGTATAACTCAATTTTCAATTTTCAAAAATATTGAAAGTAGTAATTATGCAGAAATAATATATTAAATATAATTAGGTAAACTACTGATATTTAACACACTTAAATATCAGTATAACTATACGTTATAGAACTAATATATTAGCTTTATTAAGCATTTTGCCAATTTTTAACTACTGAAATAAAAGGTTCATTTTTCACCTTTGATAACAACCATAAATATATTGGCTGATAATTTTCAGAGTATAATTTACCATTTTTTAATCTATAGAAATATTTATAAAAATTAGGTTCTAAATCATCATATACTTTTTCAAAAATACGATCATCATGAATATATTTTCGAAGGGAGCTAGCAAATAAGTATTCAAAACTATTCTTCATATTATTGTTTTTAAGGAACCTTATAGTGCTATTCAGGTTACTGTCTATATAATCTATATTATCTAAGTCATCGAAAATAATAATAAGATTAAACAAAAGGGCGTCAAAATATACATCTTTACGTATATTCCCTGAGTAATTATTTATCATTTTATTGATATAATATTTTGATTTTTTTGTGTCACCCAAATAGTAATGCCCCATTTTCAAAGCGGTATAAATAACACTCAGCATTTCTTTTGACATATTATTACCCCAATCTGATATTTCAGATTCAACCTCTTCAACTTTTAATTTAAGCATTTCCATATTCCCCATATGAGCATAGCTTAATATCTCATAGTTTGCGGAGTAATAAAAAAGCTTAAGGTCAATTATCATATTCTTACCAAAATATCCATTTTTGTTTTTCGTTTTTAGATTATCTAAAGTCGAAACCAACTCTGTAAAATTAGCATTGCATACACAAGATGTCAAATGCTCTAAATGAGCTATCATAAACTCAACATTATCAACATCAATATCTACTGATTGTATATTTAGCTTTGTTAATTCGTATTCTTTATCATGCTCTTTTAACATCCAATGGTAAATTGCTTTTGTCATTCGAGAATAAAAAAGAGTTCGTTTTGATTCTGTATTTTGGTTTATTTCTCCATACTTCGAAAATAAAGCTCTATCGTAATCTAAACTTAAATATCCAAATTCTCTTTTAAGATTTAGAATCTCCATATATTTATTCTTTGCTTTCAAATAGCACAACTGCTCATTCAAGATATGTTCTTCACGCTCCGAGAGGTCAAAATAATCTTGACGAGTAAAGTCTTCAAGGTAATAGCCAATATTTTTTTTCCATTCAAAAATTTGAATTAGCAAACCATATCTCTCATGTTTTTCTGCTAGCTTTTGGGCTTTATTAGCTTCCTTAAATGCCAGGATATTTAACTGTCGCTTGAAGAGCGTTTCTAATGAGAGTAGTTTTTTTAGGATAATAGCATCAATACTACTTGTGCTATTATTTAATAAATCTAATAATGTGTCATACAGGTATTTTTTCCTTTGGGCAAAGGTATTTTTATTTGTAACCTGAGGTTCTTTTCCTTGTTTTATTGTTTGAAATATTTTATTGTATTCCGTATTATTCGCCTTCTTAACTTTTAAGGAAAATTTCTTTAGTTCACCTTGATTCAGTGATTGAATAAGCTTTTGAATAGGTGATTCAGCCATCTATTTTGTTTTATTAGTTTCCAAAATACAAAGATAGCAAAATAACTATTCACAATACTAATAGTTTATTGGTTTATGCATCTATGCATCTGATATTTACGTAACATTTTATAATAATAACTTGCCTAATATTTTCTAATATGTAATTTCCATGAGTAAATTCCTACTGTTACTTTTGAAGCTGTAATATCTAAAATACAATACTAACATCTGTTTATATCTGATTTGTAAATAATTACTGAAATTCAAACACAATGATTATAACTATTAAAAACTAATTGATTATGAAAAAAACAATACATTTATTATCTATTATGGTTTTGGCGGTTTTCTTACTTCCAAAATTAGGATTTTCACAATTATTAAGTGAAAGTTTTGAAGGAACAACATTCCCTCCCCCTAATTGGCTTATTGTAAACAATGGTTCAGGACATAATTGGGTTCAAAACACTTCATCAGCTGATGCTTCAGTTGGAAGTAAATCAATGAAGTATATTTTTGATTCAAATAACGCCGCTGACACATGGGCTTTCACCAAAGGTCTATCTTTAACAAATGGTGTATCTTATGATATTACTTTTGATTATAAGACTAAAGCTTTTCCCGAAAAACTGAAAGTAACCGTTGGAAATGCACAAACAGTAGCTAGTCAAACAACCACTTTATGGGATAATAATGGTGGCACAAGCATTACTAGTACAACTTATTCCTCTGCTGCAATTACTTTTACAGCAAATGCGACAGGTACATTCTATGTAGCATTTAATTGCTATTCTGATGCTGATCAATTTTTTCTTTTTGTAGATAATATTGTAGTAAGCCTAACTCCAACTTGTCCTGCTCCAAGCAATCAAGGAGTTACTAGTATAACACCTAATGGCGCTCAGCTTAACTGGACTTCTGGAGGGGCAACAAATTATAATATCGAATATGGACCTTCTGGGTTTACACAAGGTACAGGAACAATTGCAACTGTTGCTACCGATACTTTTAAAGTGATTTCTGGATTAACTGCAGCTACTTCTTACGATTGGTACGTGCAAGATTCTTGTAGTGCATCAGATGTTAGCGCTTGGGCTGGACCAAATGTTTTTTCAACAAATTGTAATGTAGTATCTACATATCCTTGGACCGAGAGCTTTGAAAATAGTTTTAATTTCTCCTGTTGGTCAAATACAGGAACTACTATTCATGTTTGGGAAATAAATAATGGTTCCTCATATGGACCTGGCAATGTAACTGATGGTACTTATGCAGCTATGTTTGATGTATTTCATTCCCCAGGCAATAGCACAGCTACAATGACTACTCCTACTTTTGACATGTCTTCTTTGACTAATGCAATGCTAACATTTGACTATTGGATGGATGGTACTGCTTTTACTAATTACTGGATAAAAGTTGAACAATCTACTGATGGGGGCTCAACTTGGGCAACAATTTTTAATCAAGTTCAAGATGGCACAATATCTACATGGCAAAATCAAAGTGTTTTATTATCTGGAGTTACTGCCACAACACTATTCCGATTTACTGGTAGTAGTAATTATGGAGCATATAATATTTTTGTAGATAACTTGAAAATAGATGAAGCTCCACAAAATGAGATTGAAATCACTGAAGTTATTGGTAGCTATGGAGGCTTTAATGTTTCAAGCTCAGAAACAGTATCTGTTATTGTTAAGAATAATGGATCTGCAGCACAATCTTCTATTCCAATGAAATACACCTTGGATAATGGAACAGTTGTTTCAGAAACAATGACAACCACAGTAAACGCATATAGTTCTGGAGTTTACTCTTTTACCACTACTTATGACGCTTCTACTGTAGGACAGCACTCTATAGTTGTTTATTCTGAGCTTACTAATGATTCGGATAATTCTAATGATACTGCAAAAATAGTTTTTCTTACAAATGAAAATATAATTGTACCAGACACTTTAGACTTTCCTAATACTTATGATACGCGTATTGATTTGAAACCCGAATCAATGGCAAATGCCGATATTATTCCTGCTGCAAACCACAATCAAGGAAATGGTATTCTATTAGAAGGTGGGCCAGGTAATGGAGGCTGGAACACTTCAAATACAGTAACTGCAGCTTTTTCTAATACTACTCACGTGGCTAGAGCAAACACTAAAATAGATGCAAGTGGAAGTACTTCTCTATTTTTAGATATTGATTTTAAGATGTTTTATTCTTATAACGCTAACTACTCTTGGTTTAGAGTTATTGTTAATGGTACTGACTATGTTAAATCATTAAATGGCGACTCCGTATGGCAACCTACTACAAGTTCAAGTGACCCATGGCAAACTATTGCTCTTAACCTAAATGACTATGCAGGTACTATATTTTCTCTTTCTTTTGAAACAGCAATGAAATTTGGTACTGCATATCAGTCAGCAACATCTCCTTCTGATAAAATATTTATTGATAATTTAATTTTTTATCAGCCAAATACGAATGACATTCAAATTGTTGAATTTCTAAAGACGTATGGAGGTATGAATGTTTCAGGAGCAGATACCGTATCCGTAACGGTACGAAATAACGGAACAGCAACACAAACAGCCATTCCATTAAAATATGTATTGGATAATGGGACTGTAGTATCTGAAACATTAGCTTCTTTAGCAGCATTTAGTTCTACTACTTATAATTTTGCTACTACTTTCGATGCTACAGCAGGAGGTTCTCACACTCTTCAGGTATATTCAGCCTTAAGCAATGATGAAGATATAGCTAACGACACTTTAACTGAAGTGTTTGTGACTTTTGAGAATATGAGCGTACCAGGTAATTATAAGTTTCCTAGCACTCATGACTCACACTTTAATTTTATATCTGAAGTTAATTCAGCTGCCCTTATTACAGCAGACGCTAATAATGATATCGGAAACGGTATTAAATTAGAAGGAGGATATTCTTCTTGGGGAGGAACACCTACTACAGTTACAGCAGCCTTTGCAAAAACAGGACATATTGCTAAAGCATTTTCAAGAATAGATGCCTCAACTTCAACTAATCTATTTCTTGAAATAGACTTTAAAATGTTCCATACATTTAATAAAAATTACTCTTGGTTTAGAATTATGCTAAACGACACCATTTACGCAAAAGATCTTAATGGCGACTCGGTATGGCAATCAAATTTGACAAGTAGTGATCCATGGCGTACAATTACATTTAACTTAAGTTCTTATGCTGGAAGCATTATCAATGTAAGCTACGAAGGTGCAATGAAATATAATGAAGGATACAATGCTAATTATCCAGGCGATAAAATTTATATTGACAATATTAATGTTTACGTGCCTGCATCTAATGATATTTCAGTAATAGAAATTCTTAATCAATATGGAGGAATTAACACATCAACTACCGAAACTGTAAGCGTAGTTGTTAAAAACTATGGAATTGCAGCACAAACTAATATTCCAATAAAATACACATTCGATAATGGTACTGTTGTTACAGAAAACATAGCTTCGTTGGCAGCAACGGCTACAGACACCTTAACATTTACAACTACTTTTGATGCAACCCCTGCAGGTTCTCATAGTTTAGTCGTTTATTCAGATTTAGCAAATGATCAAGTAACAGCAAATGATACTATTACACAAAACTTCGTTTCATATGGTACTATTGCTTTTCCATTTACCGAAGACTTTGAATCTGGCTACACGTATTTTAATAATGAAAACACTAATCAAGTAGGTTTTAATCTTAGTACAACACTATCTGTTTCAGGTAGTCACTCAGTACATAATGCCTATCAGGCAAATTCTGAAGATGTAATTAGCGAAATGGGCACAATGAACCTTTCAAATACAACACATCCTGTATTAGATTTTTGGCATATTGCGAAACTTGAAAGCCCTGCTTATGACAAAGGTTTTGTAGAAATTACCACTGATAATGGAGCAACTTGGACAGCTCTTGATGATAGTTTATATTTAGGAGAATCTGTTAACTATTCAAATGGATATTTCGACGAAACCTCATATAGTGCATGGGGTGGAGCTAGTAATACAAGCCCTGATAGTACATGGTGGAAAATGGAAAGATTCAGCCTCGAACCTTTTAAAACCACAACCGTGAGTTTTAGATTTAGGTTATCAGCTGATGCAGGAACACAACATGATGGATGGCGTATAGATGATATCGCAGTTAAAGAAGAACCTAACCCTATTGTAGATTTAGGAAATGACACTTCTATTTGTGGTGGTGCTAGCTTTACCCTAAACTCTGGTGCTGGTGCTGGTTATAAGTTTGTATGGACACGAAATGGGGTTACTATACCAAATGCATCTACTAGTTCAATCAATATTGATTCTATTGGAACATATACTGTTCAGGCAATTGGATTATCAACTACGGTTTACGACACTATTGTTATTGATATCCTTCCTCTTATTACTTTCAATGCTTTATCTAGCACTTGTCCAAACTCATCTAGTTTTGCTTTAACGGGCGCCACACCATCTAATGGTACTTATAGCGGATTTGGAGTTAATAATGGAATGTTTGACCCTTCAATTGCGGGCATAGGTAATCACATTATTACATACACATATACTGATGCTAATGGTTGTACTAATAGTGCACAACAAGTTCAGATAGTTAATGATGTTCCTGCTATTACTACTACTGCCGCTAATAACCCTGCTCCTTATAATACCTCAACTACTATTACAGCAACTGTTTCTAATGCAACAGGTGGTTTAAGTTATTTATGGACTCCTTATTCAGCAATAAACGGAGATTCAACTCTTCAAACAATCACTACCACAAATATTACAAGCCCAACTACATATATTGTAAATGTATATGACTCAATTACAACATGTAGCAATACTGATACGCTTGATTTATTGTATAGCGGAGGGCCTATTTCTATAAATCCAATCGCCATTCCAACTACAATTTGTAATGGAGATACTGTTTTACTTAAAACTCAAGCAGTAGGAGGAACAGGTACTCTAAACTATTCGTGGACTTCTAATCCAAGTGGATATACATCAAACAGTGAAAATACTCAGGCTACACCTTCGGTAGATACTTGGTATTTTATTACCGCTTCAGATGGGGCATCTAGTACTACAGATTCTTTATTCATTACTGTTTTGCCAAATCCAGTAGCATCATTTGTTTCACCAACATCTATTATATGCTCGGGCGATACTGATACTAGTATTATTAATTTCACTGGAACAGCTCCTTTTAATTATACTTATAATGGAATAAATGTATCAGGCATATCAAATACTGCTGATACAATTTACCTAAACCCAACAAATACAACAACATATACTATCACTTCAGTATCTGATGCTAACGGATGTATATCAACAGGTAATATCGACAGTACTATTATTACAGTTAATGACTTACCTACTGTTGCCATTTCAAATGACGTGGCAATTTGTCAAGGGGATAGTACTTTAATTACATTAAACTTTACTGGTATGTCTCCTTGGAGTTTCGATATAACTGATGGTAGTACAACTAATACTGGAACTTCTAATAGTGCATTATTTAGTGCATATGACGATCCTTCTTCTACCGTTACATATTCTCTTACTGCTGTAAGTGATGGAAATGGTTGTAATGCAACAGGTAACTTAGGTTCAATAACTATTACAGTTAATCCAAATCCTGTTATTAACTTGGGAGCTGATTATAATGTTTGTATAAATCATATTACCACTATTGATGCAGGTAATGGATTTGCTTCATACCTATGGAGTACAGGAGCAACTACTCAATCTATTACTCTTGATAGTAACAACTTTAATGTTGGTACTAATGATTATTCTGTAGAAGTTACTAATAATGATAACTGTAGCAACTCTGATACTATTACTTTAACTGTAGATCCATGTACTGGAATTCTAACACCTGTACTTTCAGGAGCCAAGATTAGTATATTACCTAATCCAAATAAAGGCCAATTTGAACTAAGAATTAGTGGTTTAGAAAATCAAATATACGATTTAGGAATCTATAATTCGGTTGGGAGCAAAGTATATAGTGAAAGCATAAAGTCTTCTGGACTTTCTACTCAGAGTTTCAAATTAGATTTTAGTACTTATCCTAAAGGCATTTACTACGTAAGACTACAATCTAAAGGTCAGATATCTGTAAAGAAGATAATTATTCAATAAGATTTCTATCGAGTATACTTTAGCTAAATAAAAAAAGCCACAAATGCGAATAATCATATTCATGCATTTGTGGCTTTTACTTGTTTAAAGTTGATTTGATGATTTGTTTAATCGATAGTTCGATAAACATCGAACAACTATTATTAATCAACTTGTTTTAATGTTACATAAATGAATAACAACCCGTTAACCAATCATCTCATAGATTCGTTTCCAACGAGTTTCATCCATTTTGGCACCAATAACTTCAATTACATTACCTGCGGTAATAGAACCTATTCGAGCAGCCTCGTCTAAGTTTACTCCTTTATGCAAACCAAAAAGAAATCCAGATGCAAATAAATCGCCAGCACCTGTAGTATCAATACTATTGGCTTCGATTACACCTGCAGTATATACTTTACCTTCGTGCTTCACCATAGAACCCTTGCTTCCTATTTTTACAATAGCATATTCAGCCACTTCAGCAATAGCATGAAGCGCCTCTTCAGGTTCTTTTCCTGTAAACGATTTTGCCTCTTCTTCATTAGCAAAAACAATGTCCACATAGTCTTTTACGATGCGCTGCAAAAACTCAAGATTAGCTTCTACCACATTAAAACTTGCCAAATCTAAGCTCACTTTCAAACCATTCTCCTTAGCTAGTTTTACCGCACGCTCTATCAAAGCAAAGTTTTGAACTAAATAACCTTCGATATGAAAATAGTCGTAGCCTTTGAACATTTCATTGGTTAAATCCTCAGCCGAAATCTCTACTGCAGCACCCAAAAAGGTAGCAAAAGTACGCTCCGAATCAGGACTCACTAAAGCTACTGCTACACCTGATTTAGTATCACTTTCAGCCAATTGAGGATTTACTCCAGCATCAAATAAATCTTGCTTGAAAAAATCACCAATTTCGTCTTTACCTATCTTACCTATAAAACCCGTTTCAACACCAAGCTTTGCCAATCCATGAATCGTATTTGCTGCTGAACCACCCGATGCTTGGCTGCGCTCAAAACCTTCACTCATTGCTAACACACTACTTGCTGTGTCCCAATCTACTAATTGCATTCCTCCTTTTGGAAGATTATTTTTTTTGAGAAAATCGTCGCCATCAATTTGGATTAACATATCCACAAGGGCGTTTCCCATTCCTAATACTTTTGCCATCTTTATTCTATTTTAATTTCGAGGTGCAAAGGAACGATTTTTTTTAATAAATATATTTGATTATAAAAGAAGTGAAGAGCATGTCGGTTCAAAAATATTGATACCTTTGTGATGCTTGGTGTTAAGTATGATAATAAGCGAAAGTCATATGAAACTCTGAAGCTGCGAAAGTGGAGAACAAAATTCTTATCAATATTAAGCATGAAACTATTCTTAACACTAATAGCACTACTTTTAATTATTCCATCTTTTTATGGACAAAAACATCTTGAAGGATGTCCTAAATTTAGTACTACGGTTGATTCTGTGTCTATACTAAATACTAAGTTCGAAAACAACCTTAGAAAAAGAGTGCAAAAGTATAATCCTAAAGAAAAAATTGTAAGATTATGGTTTAATTATAATTACAAAAAGAAGGATAGTGTCTTAAACCTTACTTTGTTTAATAAAACAACATATAGTTTTTACCATCTAATTGAACATAATAAGATATACGGATATTTTACTATTGATTCAGTGCTTTTTGTTATAGAAAATGAAAATGTACCGCAATATCTTTTTCTGCTTTCGGAAAATAGCAAAATACTAGATACTGATGAGGTTGATTGTCTTGCTATTACTTTGGGACAATTAACTGGTATTGAATGCACTTATATAATTAAAACTAAAAGGAATAGATTAAAAATCCGTAAGCAAAGTGCATTTTTACTTAAAACTAAGCAGATGATAGTATATAATTTTTATAGAGTCATTAACCTTTTTAGAAAAAACGAAGTATTGTAACTTACTCTGTAATGCTCCACTACCTCACGAATTTTTTCGTGGGGTTAATAATAAAAGTAATTGGAATTATATTAACAGAACAACACAACTCATAGCAGCAACTGAAAGTCACGGTTTGGCTTCAAGCCATACCGTGACCATGCTTGGCGATGGAATAATCAATACACAGAAATCTTTAACTATGGTATTACTTAATTACCAACCGAAATGATTTCTTTATTTTCTCCGTCAATATTTCTATGTGATATAATCCTGGAGCTTCATTAAGATTAAAAGAGAAAGTAGAAGAGTTAATTCCTTTTTTATGAAAAACAAGCTGACCATTAGAATTATATACATTAACTGATACATCTTTTAAGTTTCCCAGCTTAATATTTACCATACCTGAACTTGGATTTGGAAAAACCTCTATTTGATTAAATAATTCCTTATCACTTATACTAGTACTAAC
>Ga0256827_10001477_pt1 | contig 15070 bp, 17 predicted proteins | sample CV84metaG_FD_185977 | JGI IMG/M metagenome (GOLD analysis project Ga0256827, IMG submission 185977) | Hydrothermal vent microbial communities from East Pacific Rise, Pacific Ocean - CV84 | ecosystem: Environmental > Aquatic > Marine > Hydrothermal vents | place: Pacific Ocean: East Pacific Rise... | reverse complement strand
AAGAAAAACAAATAGCTTATAGACAGCTACAAAAAGAGCAGTTTGTTTTTTGTGATGCTACAAAGGTGCAAGAACTAGATGCTCAATATAAAAAGCTTACACTTGAGCTAACTCAGACAAAACATAAGTTGGAGCTAAAAAATCAGGAGCTAGAAAAAGAGGAGTATAGTACTCAAAAAGAGGAGGAATTATTACTTAGCAAAGAAAAAGAGACTATAGGTAAAACTGAGCAAAAAATAAAAAATCTTCAAAATCTTTTAAAACCTCAAGATGGAACCCTTTTAGAGAGTGTGTATGAAAATAATTTAGATGTAGATAAATATATCTACTTTGTAAAAGATGAGGTGCTTCACTCTGAGATAGATACTACCATTGCATCATCTTCGATGCAACTTTTTGAGTTAAATATAGAGGAAAATATACCAAAAAGTGAACTGCAAGAAGAGTTGAGTATTTTGCAAAAAAATAAAACGCAACAAAAAGAGTTTTACAAGTTAGAGCATCAAAAGTTACAAAATAGTTTTAAAAACAGACAAAACAGCATATACAGAGAAAAGCGTCAACTAAACGAACAGATAAAAGAGATGCAAATAGAGTTGGACTTTTTACAAACACAACAGCTACGTTTTAGAGATGCTTATGAATTGGATTTTGATAATTTTAAAAAACAAAAAAAAGAGCAAGAGCAAGAGCTAGCGAAATTTATAGAGTTTTTTAAGCAAGAGTTGTCAGGTGTCCAAAAAAGTTTGGCAACTCTTCAAGAGGAGAAAAGTAAAAAACTAAGTAGTACAAAAGCACAATTTACAAAAATTTTAAATAAGCTAAATCAAGAATACCAAGATAGATTTGATGAACTTAAAAGAAGAGAAAAAACACTCTTAGCAGAGAAAGAAAAAAGTATAGCACAACAGGAAAATCTCTATAAGCAAAGTTTGGCTGAGAAAAATATTGATGTTAGGGCACTTCAAAAGCTCACTAAAGAGGAGACACTCTTAGGAGAAAAGATAGATAGAGTTGAAGGGTATAGAGTCCTAATCTATAACTATGAAGATGATAAAAAAGAGTATATCGATAAACTCAAAGAGAGGGAAAATCAACTCAAAGAGCTTCAAGCAAAAAAAGAGGATTTAGAGAACCTCTTTAAGCAAGAGGAAGCTACATTAACAAAAGAGTTAGAAGAGTATGCTCATAAGCAAACTAATAATCTTTCAATTATCAAAAGATTAGATGATGAGCTTAAACGCATTGAGAGTTTTGAAGAGAGTGCAAGTATGCAGGAGTGTAAAGATCTTGGTTTGGTGTATCAAAGTGGTGAAGAGATTGGTAGGGTAGATGAGATCTTAGATGGGATCAATAATCTACTAGCACATTATAGAGAAAATGAGAAAAACATCACAAAAACTATAGCAAAACTAGGAGTAGTTTTTGATACAACACTCAATATCATATCTTCTAGCGATCCATTAAAAAGTGCTTACAGACTTCAAGAGTTTCATAATGAAAATAAGATTGAGCATTATAAAGATCTACAAGTAACAATGCTCAATCAAATCATAAAAAGCAGCATAGAAGAGTATGATAATCTTATGTATCATAGTGCACAGATAGAGTCTCTTGTGAAGAAAATCACAAAACTTTTTAGAGAGATCAGTATAGGTGTGATAGAGGAGCTTTCTTTGAGATACTCCCGTACAAACAATCCTGTTATAGAGAGACTTAGCCATGTAAAAGAGCTAAATGCCCAAAATCCTGATGGGTATGGTGTTACACTTTTTAATGATGGAAGTAACTCTAAAGAGATGATAAAACTTTTAAAAACACTTCGTGATACCATAGAGCTTGAGAGTGTTGGAAGTATTGATTTAGAAGATAGTTTTGTTTTAGAGTTTAGAGTTGTCGAGAATGGAAACGATAGCAGATACCAAACATCACTTGACAATATAGGCTCAAATGGTACAGATGTTTTAGTAAAAAGTATGATCTATATCGCAATGCTGCATATATTTAAAAGTAAAACAACCTCAAAAGAGTTAGCGATACATGTTATACTTGATGAGATAGGGATACTTTCTCAAAGGTACTTAAAAGAGCTTATAGAGTTTGCAAATCGTTACAATATATACTTTATAAATGGTGCACCTGATGAAAAACTTATAGGAATATACAAACGTGTTTCACTTATATCAAATATCAATAATAAATCTATAGTTCAAGAGTTGATTAGTTCATGAGATATATAAAAACATTGCAGAGATTACAAGAGGAGAGATCGCTGAATTACTCTTTGATTCCAAAAAAATTACTTCAAGAGTTGCTTGATGAAGAGCTTGTTAAAGTAGAATATATTTCAGGTTCAAGAAGAAAAGTTGTTGCAACATCCCTTTTTGATAAGCACTATGGAGATTTGGAGCAGATAGCATCTGCACAGAGTAGAGCAGAACTTACAAAAGCTAAAGTTAATACAAAAAAGAAAAAGATATCTCCTCAGGAGGGTTTGTATCTTAATGGAAATATTGTTATAAACGGAGTTGATCTTTCTTGTTTACAAAAGAGTGCTTTGTTTGTTAAAGAGTTGCCAAAGATAAAAAGTGATGTTGTTATAGTGGGTGTAGAAAATTTTGAAAATCTTGTCTATGCAAAAGAGCAGTTTAAACTTTTTAAAGATATAAAAAAGTTTCTTTTTGTTTTTAGAAATAAAAAGATGCTAAAGTTCATAGAGGAGATTGAAAATAGGATTATATACTTTGGAGATTATGATTTAGCTGGTATATTTACTTATAAAAATGAGATACAAAAACGGGTAAAAGATGCAGAGTTTTTCTTTGCAGAGAATTTAGAGTATTGCATAAAAGAGTATGGAGATAAAAAACTCTTTGAGAAGCAAATAAATAAGTATAAAAACTTACAAATCGAAGATATAAAGTTACAGAATTTGATAGATTTTATAAATAAAGAGCAAAAAGTATTAGAACAAGAATTTTTTATAGAGGAGAATAAAAATGGTTAAATTTGTTGGTGCTGGTCCTGGTGATCCTGACCTTATAACGGTTAAAGGTATGAAAGCTTTAAAAGAGGCAGATGTTGTTTTATACACAGGTTCACTTGTACCAAAAGAACTTTTGTCATGGTGCAAAGAGGGTACACTTATAGAGAATTCTGCAGATATGAGTTATGAAGATATATTTAAGTTTATAAAAAAGTACCATAGAAAAAACTTTGTTCGTTTACATACTGGGGATAGTTCTCTTTTTTCTACAACAGCCAAACAGATTGAATTTTTAAGAGCAAATGATATAGAGTTTGAGGTTATACCTGGTGTAACAGCAGCATTTGGTGCAGCAGCCTCAGTAGGGATAGAATACACTATCCCTGGCGTATCACAAACATTGATTATATCTCGTGTTGAAGGAAGAACTCCAAATCCAGAAAGTCTAGAACAATTGTTATCTAATAAAAATTCTTCATTTGCATTTTATTTATCTATAAAACTTATAAAAAAACTTAAAGAAAGTGCGTATAAGTTGGGATATAAAAAAACTACACCTTGTTGGGTTGTTGAACGTGCAACCTGGAGTGATGAAAAGATATACAAAGGAGATATAGATAGTATAGATGAACAGGTAAAACATATAAAAGGTGTGGCTTTGATAATGTTTGGAAAATATCTTGATCAAAAAACAAGTATAGAATCACACCTATATGCTAAAGAGTATAAAAAAGAGGGAAAAATTAAAACAAAGGCATTATATAAATGATAAAAACTTATTATTATGTACATACTGGACATAGAATTGGATTGGATAGATTTCGTAGAGCAGCAGCAATTTTAAATCAATTAGATGAAGATATTACACTTTTAACATCTGATTATAGGATTGCTCAAATTTCTAAAGATTTTTCAATAGAAAAAAGTGTTGGAGTGGATGTTGTTAGAAATATTCCACAAATAGCTAATAATGGTGATAAGCTTATATTTGATTCAGATGAAGCTAATCCTATAATGCTAGAAGATATGAAACATTATTTTTCAAAATTTTATCATGTTCAAAATGACACTATTGTAGTTGATAAAAAATATTTTTTATCAAAGAATATTATTAAAAATGTTGAGTTGTCATATTTTTTTGGTGATGATGATTATGAAAAAGATTTAGAAAAAAATTTAGATTTTATATATGAATTAAATCCAAAATTACAATTAGGTTTTTATTATTTTTTAGATTATGAAGATATGTTAAAAAAGAAATTTATTAATTATTTTGAATTTGAAGAGTATGATGAAATGATAATAAGCAGTAAAATACTTGTTACTTCATCTCCCCAAGCAGTGTTAGAAAATTTAGCTGCAGGTGGTAAACCTATATACATTCAAAGAGAAGATTATGTTGAAGATTTTAATTTAATATTTGAAAATTTTGGTATTCCAATCATAAAAAATTATGATAAAAAGCAACTTTTAAATCTAATAGACAATATATCAAATATAAAATATGATAATTTTACGCAATCTAGTAACAAAACAGTTAAATTTATAAAAGAAACCTTAAATTTATGAATAATTAAAACTTATTTGGTATATAATAAGGTTTTTAAAATTCACATATAAGTGAGAGAGTATGAAAAATAGTAGCCGTAGAGGTTTTATGGGTAAGGCATTTGGTGCTGTTGCTGGTGTTGGTGCTGTTGCATCACTCTATGCAATGAAAAAATCTTGGGATCCACTTCCAAGTGTTAAAGCAGCTGGATTTACAACTCTTGATATGTCAGCATATAAAGAGAATGAGTTAGTGACAGAGAAATGGAGAGGGAAGCCTATTTTCGTTTTAAAGTATACTGCAGATATGATGGCAAGTCTTGATGAAAAGCAGAAATCACGTACTATTAAGATAGGTAGTAGTGACTATATGGTTTGTTTAGGATTATGTACTCACCTTGGATGTATTCCAGGTTATAATGCAGATGAGAAAACATTTCTTTGTGCATGTCATGGTGGAATGTATGATTTTACAGGTGACGTTACTAAAGCTCCACCTCCACGTGGTCTTGATATTCCTCCATTTAAAATAGACGGAGAGAAATTGGTTTTAGGTGAAGAAGGTCCTGAGTACAAGAATATGAAAGAAACTGGCGTTACGCTTTAATTTAAGGGAAAAAAATGGCACATTTTACAAAAGCAACAAGTGTTCATGATTGGTTAAACCAACGTATGGGCATTGATACTGTTCGCCGTGTTATGGCAACAGAGTATTGGATCCCAAAAAATATTAACTTTTTGTGGGCAATGGGTATGGTTCTAGCGATTACATTCGCTATGCTATTAGTATCTGGTATATTTTTATTGATGTATTATCAACCAAATGTAGATCTTGCATTTGATAGTGTTAACTACACTATTATGAAAGAGGTTGATTTTGGTTGGTTATGGAGACATGTACATGGTGTTGCGGCATCTGTTGTTTTCTTAATTATATACATTCATATGTTTACTGGTATATATTATGGTTCTTACAAGAAGGGTCGTGAGATGATTTGGATCTCTGGAATGCTTCTTTTTGTAGCATTTTCAGCAGAAGCTTTTTCTGGTTATATGCTTCCATGGGGTCAAATGAGTTACTGGGCTGGTATGGTTATTACTAATCTTTTTGCTGGTGGTTCACTTCATGCAGATGGCTTAGTTGAGTGGATTCGTGGGGATTATGTTCCTGCACAAGCATTCCTTAGCCGTTTCTTTATGTTACATGTACTTCTTATACCTTTAGCAATTTTAGGTCTTATTGGTTTACACTTTGGTGCACTTCGTATACCTCACGTAAATAACCAAGATGGTGAAGATATTGATTTTGAAGCTGAAGCTGCAAAATATAAAGCAGGTGATAAAGCTGGTTCAAAAGTAATTGCATTTGTTAATGACTTTATGTCTAAAGATATGATGGTTGTTGGTGTTTACTTAGTATTCTTCTTTTATTTAGTATTTTATCATTATGGTTTTGCTATGGATCCTGTAAACTTTGACCCTGCTGATGGTCTTAAGACTCCAGCGCATATTTATCCTGAGTGGTATTTCTTATGGTCTTATGAAATTTTACGTCCATTCTCAACTGACATTGGTCTAATGGCGTTTGCATTTGCACAAGTTATTTTTATGATGCTACCGTTCTTAGATAGAAGTCCAAATACAGTTCCTGCGTCTCGTCGTGGATTATTTAGATTTTGGTTCTGGGCAATGTTAATAGATATGATAGTACTTACAGCGATGGGTAAACTTCCACCAGAAGGTGCATTTAGTACAATAGGTCTATATGCAGCACTTACATTTATTGGTCTTTGGATTTTATTACCGATCATTACAATGTTAGAAAAAAAAGCGTAAAGGGGTAAAAAGATGAATAAAGAACCATTTATATTGGCAGTAGTAGTAGTTTTTACTCTTGTTACATATTATCTTGTAGAGCCATTCGCTCATTCTCAGATGCATAAACATTATGAGAGTGAAGGTTTTACATACAAAGATTTACCAGCATTGACTAAGACAGGAGATGCTACTCGTGGTAAAGATTTAGTAACTGGTGCAGCAGCTTGTACAGGTTGTCACTCTATAGAAGCAGATGGTTTTCCAGCTGCAATGGATCCAACAACAGCAGCTGCTTCATATGGTGTTAATCCTCCAGATTTAAGTAATGCAGGTGCAGTATATGCTCCTAATTTCTTAAATGATTTGATTAGAAACCCTGCGCATGCATTACTTGTTGAACATAAATTTGATGCTAGTAAAGGTCAAATGCATCCTATGGTTGCTTTTTATGGTGCTGGTGGAGATATGGATCAAGAGGTTGCAGATATGATTGCATATTTACAATCAATAGCTCCAAAAGCAGAAGAATTAACTCCTGAACAAGCTTACGAAACTGCTTGTGGTAGATGTCATGCTAATCATTATGTTGGTTGGACTCAGATTGGAGAAACTCCTAGATTTAAATATGAGAAAGATGCATTAGCATTTAAAATTAAACTTTTAGAGTATCAAGATTCTCTAAAAAAATATATGGGTAAATTACCACCAGATTTAAGTATATATATCCGGTCTCGTGGTGAACACTATATAAAAACTTTTGTTGAAAACCCTCAAAATTATCTTGAAGGTACAGCTATGCCACGTGTTGGTGTAAATGCTGAAGCAGCTGAAAAAGTTATAGAATATCTTGAAGATTCAGGTGATTATAAACGTCATGAACGTGAATCTGTAGGTGCTAAAGTTATGATTTATATTATAATATTTGCTATCTTTGCATTATTATGGAAAAAAGCAGTGTGGAGAGATTTACACTAAATTTTAGATAACTACATTTAAGGTTAAGAGTTTTTACTCTTAACCTTTTTTTTTGCCAAATTTTTGTATAATCCATCTTATGAGATTTAGAAAATTAAAAAAACAATCAAAACAAAACAATTCCCACAAATCTGAAAATAAAACGAAGTATTTATATGCTAATTATCCAGATAAGATAAAAGCTTTAATAACTGACATGTTTATGATTTATGCTCCCATACTTTATCTTATCGCATATGTTGTTATGGATGGTAAAGATGCATTCCAATCATCACAAATTGCACCATTTATTGGCGTTAGCCTTTATGCTATAGTATATTCAATATTAATAAGTAAATTTGGACAAACTCCTGGAAAAAAAGCTTATGATATTAAAGTAGTAGATGACAAAACAGGTGAAAATATATCAATTTTTAGAGCATTTTGTCGTTTTGTTGCATTTTTATTTTCTGCAACTATTTTATTTGGTTTATTGATACCATTTTATAGAAAAGATAAAAAATCACTACATGATATGTTTTGTTCAACAATAGAGATTAAAATTAAAAATTAGGCTAATAGAATGTTAATAGATAGTTATGATAGAGTAGTGGATTATATAAGAGTTTCAGTTACTGAAAGATGTAATTTTAGATGTCAATACTGTATGCCAGAGAAACCATTCTCTTGGGTTCCAAAAGAGAATCTCCTCTCATTTGAAGAGTTATTTGAATTTATGAAAGTAGCTATTGATGAAGGTGTTAAAAAAGTACGTATTACTGGTGGAGAACCTTTACTTCGTGAGGACTTAGATAGATTTATAAAGATGATATATGATTATGCACCTTATATTGATTTAGCTATGACAACAAATGCTTTTTTACTTAAAGGGACAGCTCAAAGACTAAAGGATGCTGGTTTAAAGCGCATAAATGTAAGCATAGATACACTAAAACCTGAAGTAGCACAAGCTATAGCTGGAAAAGATGTTTTAAAAAATGTTTTAGAAGGTGTGGAAGAAGCTAGAAAAGTTGGATTAAAAGTAAAAGTAAATATGGTTCCTATGAAAGGGATGAATGCTGATGAAATAGTTGATGTCCTTGAATATTGTAAAGAACGAAATATGAGTGTTCGCTTTATAGAGTATATGGAAAATGCATATGCTAAAGCTGGATTAGCAGGTGTAAAAGCTAATGAAGTTTTAGAGATGTTATCTGAAAAATATGAGTTTAGTGATGATGGTTTTGATGGAGCATCACCTTCTAGATATTATACTATGAAAGATGGTTATCGTTTTGGTATTATAGAACCTTATGGTGATGATTTTTGTAAACAGTGTAATCGTATACGTTTAACTGCAGAAGGTAATCTTATCCCTTGTTTATATTTTGATGAAGCAATGAGCATAGCAGAATCAATAAAACGTGGGGATATAAAAGGGGCAGCAGCTGTACTTAAGGAAGTTGTAAGAACAAAACCAGAAAAAAATAGATGGGGTGGAGATGATGCGGAAGTCTCTTCACGTGCTTTTTATGAGACAGGTGGATGATATATCTAGTTGAGCATTTTTATTCTATACAGGGTGAAGGTGAGTATGTAGGAACACCATCTTTATTTTTTAGATTTGGTGGTTGCAATATGAAATGTGAAGGTTTTGCTTGTAGTGAACTTGCAGAAGATGGGGTTAAAGTGATTGGCTGCGATACTGTCTATGCTGTTAATAAAGAGCACTTTTCTCATAAATGGATAAAAATAAATAATTCTCAAGAGTTACAAAATATTTTCTCTTTATATGAGCTTCCTGAGAATGTAGATATTGTTTTAACTGGTGGTGAACCTTTAATAAATGCCAATGATATAGTGTTTGTGAAATTTATAGAGTTTTTAATTAAAAATAATCATAGAGTTACTTTTGAAACTAATGGTTCAATAGCGGTAGATTTTGAAACATATCCTATATATAAAAAATGTATATTTGCACTTTCTATTAAGTTATCTAATTCATTAGAGCCCCTTAATAAGAGAATTAGAGGTGATGTGATCTATTCTATAGCCTCTAACGCCAATAATGCTTTTTTTAAGTTTTCAATAGATGCTGATTCTATAACATTGGCGTTAGAAGATGAAATAGAAAGTATTTTGATACATTCTCCAAAAACAAAAGTTTATTGTATGCCTGTTGGCGGTTCAAAATGTGAAGTTGAAAAAAATACTCCACCTTTGATAGAATTTTGCAAGGCAAAAGGATATAACTTTAGTGATAGACTGCATATAAGAATTTGGGATGAAAATAAGGGAGTTTAAATGATAATAAGAAAGATGTTTAAGTTTGAAAATGCCCATATTGTTCGTGGTTGTTCAACTATTAAATGTAGAAGTTCACTGCATGGACATTCATATAAAGTAGAATTGCTTTTTGAATCAAATTTCTTGGATAATGGTCAGATGGTTTATGATTTTGGATTAATGAAGCAAAATATGAAAGATTTAGTTGAGAGTTTTGATCATGCTATAACCCTATGGAGTGATGATAATAGTGAATATTTAAGAGATATGAAAAAACATTCACAAAGATGGGTAGAACTTCCTGTATCACCATCAGCAGAACAATTTAGTAGGGTGATATTTGTTATGATAGATACTTTACTTAGTTTGACTTCAACTAAAAATGGTGAAAAAGAGGTTAAGTTAAATAGTGTAATAGTTCATGAAACACAGAGTGGTTATGCCCAATGTTTCAAAAATGATGCATATTCTAAAGTTATGGGAATTATAGATTTAGATAAGATAATTTTTTCATCTGAAATTTTAAATTCATTTTCCAATTCAAATTTATTTGAAGATATAAAAAATAAAAAAAGTTTTATAAACCAAAAAGAAGTTTAGTTAAGAAACTAAACTTTTTGGTTGTATTGTTGTAAAACTAAAATGAGTACTTATAAGTTTTATATAGCTTTCTTTTTCTAGTATTGAAATGGCCTTATCTACCATAATAAATGAATTTGATTTAGCAAGCGGAGACACCATTCCAGGAGCAAAATTCTCACAAGGATTAAAGTACTCTCCATCATAAAAACCAGGTATTAGTGTTCTTCTTCCAGCTTTTAATTTGTAAGTTTTTTTCATTTTCGCATTTATAGTATTTATAAATTTATCTTTTCTTCCACTTAGTGCATATATTATACTTTGTCCAAAAATTTCGAAATTTAAAGCAGCAGCCAAAGGATTACCAGGAAGATTTAAAATTATGGTGTCATTAATTTTTCCAAATGTTGTTGGCTTACCTGGTTTTATAGAAACTTTATCAAAAAGTATTTTATATCCAAATTCACCAAAGGCTTCTTTTGTAAAGTCTGCATCACCAACACTAACTCCACCAGATGTTATAATAAAGTCACATTCTAAAGCACTTTTAATATGTTTTTTTATATCTTCTAGTGTGTCTATCGCGGTTCCTATAAACTCTACTTCACATCCAAGTTCCTTGGTTCTAGCTATAAATGTGGGTGAGTTTGTGTTATATAGTTGATACTCTTCAACTTTTTCAAAATGCATTTTAAGTTCATTTCCTGAAGCAAATAAAGCTATACGAGGTTTTTTAAACACTTTGATATGTGTTATCCCTTGTGAAGCCATTAGTGTAATATGATGAGCAGATATATAAAGCCCTTTTTCTAAGAGTTTAGTACCTTTTTTGATATCTTCACCGGCTAAGCGTATATGTTTAGATATAGTAAGGTTTTCTGGAAGCAGGATACCATCTTTACAATTTTTTGTATCTTCTATTGGAACTATACACTGTGTTCCGAGTGGTATTTTTGCTCCAGTCATAATTTTGATAGCATTATGAGTATGTAATTCACCATTGTAATTATCGCCTGCAAATATAGTACACTTTATCTTGATACATTTTCCTGAGTCTTCAACTTTTACAGCATAACCATCCATTGCCGAATTATCATATGGTGGTAGATTATGTGTAGCATATATATCTTGAGCTAGTATATAACCAAGAGAATCTTCTATAGAAGATATCTTGATAGACTTTGGTTTTATGTTTGTATAGATTAATTCTAATGCTTTTTCGACACTTACTTCCATTTTTTATTACATCCTATTTAAATGATAAGTTTATTATATTATAATTTCGTTATGAATGAAATGTATATAATGGGATTGTCTATCCACAGTATTGGAGCAGTTGCACTTTTAAGTGTTATATTTTTAAATGTATTGATATTATTTAGAATAAAAGATATTCATTATTATAGGCGTATGATGAGTATATTTCTTATGCCATTAACATCTATGGTGTTAGGTGGTATGTTGTTTACAGGTGTTATTATGATGGCAGCTAAACATCTTGATTTTACTGTACCAAATATAGCTATGATTATTATATCTATTATATTAATAATATTAGAAGTTAAACGTTCAAAAACTTTAAAATATTTAAATTCTAAGAAAGAAAATGCTTTTAAAATATATAAACCTTTTGGATTAAAATTATTATATATAGAATTTATTATTGTTACTTTAATCTCTTTATGGATGTGGTTAATTTGATATATTTACTTGATGAAAATGCAGGAAATGATACTTTTAGTATTAAAGGTGAAAATTTCAAGTATCTTGTTAAGGTTCTTCGTCATAATATGGGGGATAAAATTAGTTTTCGAAATAGAGATAATATAGAAGTTTTTTATGTATATGAAATTATTGCTATAGAACCTAGAAGTTTATCTTTTCAATTAATTTCTAGTGAAAAACTAGAGGTAAAACCATTAAGAGAATTACACTTAGCCTGGTGTATTATAGATATAAAATCTATAGAAAAGGTCCTAGCATCTTTAAATGAGATTGGTGTTAGTGATATATCTTTTATATATTGTGATAGAAGTCAAAAGAATTTTAAGATTGATTTTAAAAGATTTAATAGAATTCTAGAAGCATCCTCTCAGCAGTGCGGAAGAACAAGTAAAATAAATTTTAAAATTTATGATAACATAGATAAATTTATAAAAAAATTTCCAGACACTAAAGTTTTTGATTTTACAGATTGTATTTTAAAGGATACGAGTGCTTTTAAAACTGTATTAATCGGTTGTGAAGGTGGGTTTTCATTAAGAGAAAAAGATATATTAGAAACCATGGAGGTATTTAGATTAAATACCCCTATGGTTTTAAGATCTGAATCTGCAACCATAGCAGTTGCCTCAAAAATATTGTTATAGATAATATATATTTTAATCTAAAACTTTTCTAGCGTTTAGAGGCATTGTTGGACGATTGTTGTCATGTATAATAGCTCTAAATGTTTGAAGTTGTTTTTTTGATAGAGTTATATATTTTTTCATTAACATCCATTTTACACCTTCAGAACATGGAGGTGTAGTTAAAGAACCACTGAAATAATAATATTCTCTATCTTTTGGTAATAGTATATCTATCATTTTTGAATCAAGCTTAAGTACACTTTCTTCACCCTCTTGAGTTGGCATAGCATTCCATATTTTTTGTAATGTTGGGTTTGCATCACCTAATTCAAATAAAACTGCTATAACAGCTAGTTCTCCATTTTTCGCTACGTGAACAAAATGTGCTTTAAGGGGAAAACTTCTCCCTTCAATTTCATTTTCGCTTGCTGCATGAAAATGAAATTGTTTTAATACAAAATGTTTTCCATCTATATTAATACTACTATGTGAATCTACATTTACTTGTATAGCATGACCATTATTTAGTACATTAGTACTTTCTGCATGATAGTTAAAGTCAATTGGAGCCAAACCTTTTGTTTCTACTGTAACTGTTTTTGTAATGTTGATAGGAGATTGAGAAAGTCCTTTTTTACACATTTCAAATTTTTGATCTATATCACCCCAATATTCTGGTGAACCATGACCTGTATAACCCTAGTGTGTAGTATGTGAAGATGCTTGTAAGAGTGAAGCTGTCACTAAAGAAGCAAGTAGTAAATGTTTTTCCATCTATTTTTTCCTTTTTTAAAAAATTATCAATAATTTTATCAAAATTTTAAGGTTGATTAGTTTAAATGAATAAAATTTAACGATTACATTATATAAAAAATGATTTAATTATTTAAAAATAATGTTGTGGGATATGAGTATTTAAGTAAAATACTCATATATTATACTTTACTTAGGCATTCTCGCAGTTATAGTACTTAGTGTTTTAAATATAGCATCTTCTTGAAAAGGTTTAACCATATATCCATTTGCACCTTTTTTAATCATTTTTAAAACGGACTCTTTAGAACCTTCAGTTGTTGCCATAACTATACGAGTTTTGTTCCATTCTTTATTTTTGCGAACTTCTTCAACAACCTCTTCTCCTGTCATATTTGGCATATTCCAGTCAAGTAACATAATGTCTACTTTTTCTTTTTTCATTACTTCCATAGCTTCTAAACCATCTTCTGCTTCAAAGATATTTAATTCACTCCATTCAGGTGGCTTAAAAAAACGTTTTACAGTATTTGTAAGTACGCGTCTAACAATCTTACTATCATCTACGATCAATAAATTCATAACTAGCCTTTATTTAAATATATGTTAAAATGTCGATAGCAAATTTTATCATAGATAATTAAATTTTTTCTTTAACTGTCTTCAAATTGTGTCAATATCATCTAAAAAAAACTTATAAGGGAAAAAATGGATATTTTTCAGTCAATTATACTTGGTATTATAGAAGGTTTTACTGAGTTTTTACCTATATCTTCAACAGGTCATCTGATAGTAGCTAGTCATTTTTTAAATATCGATCAAACAAGTGTTACAAAAGCTTATGAGGTTATTATACAGTTTGCTGCTATCTTGGCAGTGATACTAAACTATAGAGAAAAGTTTACTATAAAGAAGATAGATCTTTGGACTAAAGTATTTTTAGCATTTATTCCAATAGGTGCAATTGGATTTTTGTTTTCCCATCAGATAAAAGAGCTTTTTAGTATAAATGTAGTTGCAATTATGTTTATAGTGGGCGGTATAGTCTTTTTAATAGTTGAGAAGTTTTTTATTAAAGAGGATAAGGTCTACATAGACAATGTTGAAGATATAAGTTTAAAACAGTCTATGATTATCGGTTTTGCTCAGATTTTTGCACTTATTCCAGGTACAAGTAGAGCAGGTTCTACTATTATTGGTGCATTATTGGTCGGGCTTAATAGAAAAGCAAGTGCTGAGTTTAGTTTTTTACTAGCTTTTCCTGTTATGAGTGCTGTAACTGGATATGACCTGCTTAAACATTATCATGAGTTTAGTGATGCGAACTTAATGGTACTCGCTGTTGGATTTGTCGTGGCATTTTTTATAGCATACTTAACTATAAAACTGTTTTTAAAGTTTTTAGAGAGATTTACATTTGTTGCATTTGGTATATATAGGATTATATTTGGAGTAGTTTTACTGTTACTATTTTCATAAAATCACTACTTCTTCACTTTTGGACTGTTTTTTGCTTGTAGTTTTTTAATGTTTATATGTAAAAGGAGTATCATTATGAAAACTTTATATATGTATAAAAATAAAGTGAATTTTATTTTAGATAAATTAGAAGTTAAAGTATATAGATTAAGTCTTAAATTGTTATAGGGTATTTAAGACAATCTTCGCCAATTTTAAAGCTTTTGAGCGGTGAGACAGTTCTTGTTTTATTTCATTTTCTAACTCTCCAAGTGTTTTATCGTATCCATCTGGTATAAACATGGGGTCATACCCAAATCCACCATCACCTTTTGCC
>Ga0256827_10001476_pt1 | contig 15074 bp, 12 predicted proteins | sample CV84metaG_FD_185977 | JGI IMG/M metagenome (GOLD analysis project Ga0256827, IMG submission 185977) | Hydrothermal vent microbial communities from East Pacific Rise, Pacific Ocean - CV84 | ecosystem: Environmental > Aquatic > Marine > Hydrothermal vents | place: Pacific Ocean: East Pacific Rise... | reverse complement strand
ATCTTTAAAAAACTTAAAACAAAGATTATACTAAGATAAGAGAAGATAATATTAAGATAGTTTTTTTATATTTCACTTATTTTAGAAAAGTTAAAAAAACAATAAAATTTACTTTATCCCATTAAAATATTAGGAGAAAAATATGAAATTTCAAAACATTGTTTTATCAATTGCTACTTTAGCACTACTAACTGCGTGTGGATCTGGAAATTCATCAAATGATGGACAAAAAGGTGATAAGATCTTAAAAAAAGGCTTTGTCTTAGATTCACCTGTTGTTGGTCTTAAGTATATAACCAAAGATGGATATAAAGGGTTTACCGATAACTTTGGAAGGTTCTCTTATAGTAAAGAAGATATTGTAACTTTCTATCTTGGTGGAGCAAAAAATAAACTTCTTATTGGTAAAGTAGCTCCAGCTGAAGATGGTCTGGTTACTCCAGATATGCTTACTAAAAATGATGCTGAAAATATTTACCTTCTACGAATCTTGCAATCCTTAGATTCTGATAAAAATGTAGATAATGGTATTCAGATTCCAGACATTAATAAATTTGATCAATTGGTATCATTTACAGATGGTAGAAGCCTTCTTGATATTCCAGAAGTAGACTTAGTCAAAGAACTTAAAAAAGTTGGAATCGTATTGAATGAAGTTGATGGATTACTTGGTATTAAAGATAGCGAAGCGTTAGTACATGCAGATGATTCTAAATCAAATCTTTGGGATACAGATTTTCTACCAAAACAAGCTAAAACTTTTGATGATTTAAATGAGCAGATGTATGTTCTTGCAAATATTTTGTTTGATGAAATGCAAATTCTTGAAAAGAAAACAAAAATGTCTGAAGTTGAAAAAGGTATGTATAAAACCCTATCTTTACTTAGTGATAATTTGGCAGACTTACAAAAAGAGTATGATAAATTATCATTTAAGTTTAAAAAAACTATCATTGGAGCAAAAATATTTAATGTTTTAACACAAATTAATACAATAACCACAACAATGGAAAATGCCAATCTTGATGGTATGGATAAAATCCGAGATAATCTTGATGGTGTAGCTCAAAAAATAGATAAGATTCTTGGTCTTTAAGAGCCATGTTAAGACTTTTTATTTAAAATGAGTGATTATCCTCAAAAATTACTTTATATCTGAATTATAAGCAAAGAAATTATACTATTATTATAAAATAACAAAAAAGATTATAGAGGATATGCATTATTAATAATAATATAATAAAAAATTCCCTAACTCTATTGTATGTTGAAGATTGTCATAAAACTACAGAGACTATGCGTATGATATTTAACGAATTTTTTGACACAGTTATCCTATCTTCTAATGGTGAAGATGGGTTAAATAAGTTTAAAAAGAATGACATTGATATAATTATTACCGATATAAATATGCCAAAACTCAATGGTATAGATATGATAAAAAAAATAAGAGAGATAAATAATGATATCTCAATCGTCGTTATTTCTGCTTATAATGATACCAACTATTTAACAGACAGTATTAAATATCAAGTGCAGGGTTATCTCTTTAAACCTATTCAGAGAAAAGATTTTACTGAAACACTCAATAAACTTAAAAGTCAAATAATAGAAAAGAAAAATCAACTTGCTCAAACGCGATTATTAGAAGATTATAAAAAGGTAATTGACAACTGTTCTATTATCTCAAAGACCAATACAAAAGGTATTATAACCTATGTTAATGATGAATTTTGTAAAGTGTCAGGCTATAGCCAAGAAGAACTCATGGGTAAAAACCATAATATTATTCGAGACCCAAATGAACCCTCTATCGTTTTTAAAGAGATGTGGAAAAGAATAAAAAATAAAGAAACATGGCAAGGGATTATTAAAAATCGAAGTAAAAATGGAGACCTATACTATGTCAAAACGACAATTAAACCTATTATTAATGATATAGGAGAAATTGAAGAGTTTATTGCATCTAGAACACTTATAACAGATATTATAAACCCAAAACAACAACTTTATGACTTTATAAAACCTATGGATGAAGCCATTGTTATTTTAATAAAAATAGAAGATTTTAAATACATTGATGGATATAATCAAGAAGAGTTAAAAGAACAACTACAACGAGATTTTGCTCATAAACTTTTTGATATGATACCTAAAGAGTGTGCATTTTTTAAAATATATCTCTTGGACCATGGTGAGTTTGCCATTGCTAAAAATCATAAAATATCCAGTAACAGTTGTTGTAGTAATCGATGTTCTAATATTGATAACATTATAGAGAACATGAAGAATCTTCAAAACACAATTAATAAAGCAAAAATAAATATTGGTTATATTGATTATGATTTATCTGTTATGGTGAGTCTAGCCTATGGGAAAAATGCTTTAGAAGATGCTAGAATTGGTCTAAAACATCTATTAGAAACCAAGCAAGGGTTTATTGTTGCTAATGGACTTTCAAAAAAGAATCAAGATAAATCTCTTTCAAGAATAGAAACATTTAAAATGATAAAAGATGCCATAGACTCTTATAATATTGTCTCTCATTTTCAACCTATTATTAACAATAAAACCAAAAAAATAGAGAAATATGAGTCACTCGTACGACTGATTGATCATAATCAAAATATATTATCTCCTTATCTCTTTCTCGATACCTCTAAAAAAGGAAAATATTATGCAGAAATCACTTCTATCGTTTTAGAAAACTCCTTTAATGCTCTTAAAAAGACTGACGCAGATATATCTATAAACCTTTCAGCATCAGATATTGAAAGAGAAGAGACAAGAGTAAAATTTATAAACCTACTTCAATCAAATACAAACAATGCAAAACGCGTTATTTTAGAACTCACAGAGGATGAAAATATCAATGATTTTAAACTTATAAAAAAGTTTATAGAGGATATTAAATCCTTTGGAGTAAAAATAGCCATTGACGATTTTGGTGTAGGATACTCATGTTTTGAAAGAATACTCGACTACCATCCTGATATTTTAAAAATAGATGGACGACTTATTAAAGATATCAATAGAAATAATTTATCCTACTCTATAGTTGAGGCTATTGTCTCTTTTTCACAAAAAGAAAAACTACAAACCATTGCTGAATTTGTAGAGAGTGAAGAGATATATAACACGCTGTATAAATTGGGTGTTGACTACTCACAAGGGTACTATTTTGGAAAACCAGATATTTTATAAAGCTCAATCCTATTGGGTTCATATTATTATTATTGCTCTTTCTTATTTTATTTTTGGAAAGATAAGTTTTTCAATAGAACAGCACTACAATGTTGTAACCATTGTTATTTTTGCTGCTGAAGGTATCGCTTTGGCTACTGCTATTATATACAAAGCTCCTATCTTACCTGGTATATTTTTAGGACAGTTTCTTTTAGGTTTTAGCAATATGTCTCTGTTACCTTCACTAAGTATTGCAACTATTAATACCATCGAAGCATTTATAGCCATAACACTATTTTATAAATTTAACTTAGATAAATCTTTAGCAAAAACCAAAGATATATTTGGGCTAATCCTCCTTATTGTTTTTGTCTTACAACCTTTTTCTGCAACGTTTGGGAGTTTAACACTTTTTGCATTTAATATTATAACAGCAGATGAATATTTTAACAGCCTCTTCTCTTGGTGGTTTGGAAATGCTATGGGACAGATTCTTTTTACGCCTATGTTGCTACTTATTTATGCTCATTTAAAAAAAGAAGAACTCTTAGAGTTTATCTTTGTTGGAGTATTTTTTGGACTCTTAAGCTACCTATTTCAAGTTGTTATTCCTATTCAAAACTTATCACTCCTTTTAAGTGTAACTTTACCTCCTATCATCTACTTATCTTCTATACGGGGTCTTCACTATGCTACCTTTTCAGTTACGATTATAACCATAACAACCCTCTTTTTGATGTATCTTGGTAAAGGTGTTTTTGCAGCAGAGTCCACGGTTAATAATATTATCAACCTCAACTTCTACTTTCTTTCACAAATACTTCTTGTACTGATTATTGGTACACTATTTAATGAAAAAAAGAAAAGAACCAAAGAGCTAGAATTGCTTATAAACCAATCTGTAGAGAAAAATAAAAAACATGAAATTATGCTTTCTCAACAATCAAGACTGGTACAAATGGGAGAAGCCATTAACATGATAGCCCACCAATGGAGACAACCTCTTAACAATCTCAATGGCTTAGTACTCCTCATGGATTTAAAACTGTCAAAACAAGAAAACATTGATAAAGCATTACTTGAAAAAGAGTTTGATGAAATAGAAATTATTACAAACTATATGTCTCATACTATTGATGATTTTAGAGATTTTTTTAAACCTCACAAAGAACAAGTTGAATTTAACTTAGATGAAACCATACAAAATACAATAAAACTGATTCAACCGGTTATAAACTATAATAAGATAAAAATTGATTATTTTTGTCATGAGAGTATTAACTTATTAGGCTACCCAAATGAGCTGGGACAGGTTATTATAAATATCATCAATAATGCTAAAGATGCACTGCTTTCTAATAATCCAAATAAAGAAAAAAATATCTATATATCTCTTTTTACAAAAGGTCATAAAAAAGTCATAACCATTCAAGATAACGCTGGAGGTATACACTCAGATATAATCAACCATATCTTTGAACCTTACTTCTCAACAAAGTTAAAGAAAAATGGTACAGGACTTGGACTCTATATCTCTAAGATGATTATTGAAGAGCATATGGAGGGGAAATTAAGTGTAAAAAATAGTAAGGATGGAGCTTTATTTAGAATAGAGTTTGAAGAAAAATAGAACAACTCTCTTTCTTAAAAGAAAAACCATTAATAATAAATTATTACATTTGTAGCATATAAGAGATCTCTCCATACTCATGAATCTTTTTATATCCTATGCTTATAAGCAAAAAATTATACTATTATTATAAAATTACATATAAATATATATTATAATTTATGGGGAATCTAATGTTTTATAAAAATAAGCCCTATTGGACGAATATATTAGCCATTGCATTTATCTATTTCATTTTTGGAAAAATAAGTCTTTCTATTGAACAGCACTATACGATAGTAACCATTGTTATTTTTGCAGCTGAAGGTTTTGCTTTAGCTGCTGCCATTATCTATAAAACAAATATCTTACCCGGTATATTTCTAGGACAGTTTTTACTAGGATATACAAATATGTCACTTTTACCCTCCTTAGGTATTGCAAGTATTAACACCATAGAAGCATTTATAGCCATCACTCTATTTTATAAATTTAACCTAGATAAATCTTTATCTCGAACAAAAGATATCTTTGGGCTAATCGTACTTATAGTTTTAGTTTTACAACCCTTTTCAGCAATATTTGGAAGCTTAACACTTCTTATATTCAACATTATAACAGCAGATGAATATTTTAACAGTCTCTTCTCTTGGTGGTTTAGTAATATTGTAGGACAAATTATTTTCACACCCATGTTGCTACTTATCTATGCCCACTTAAAAAAAGAAGAACTCTTAGAGTTTCTTTTTGTTGGAGTATTTTCGGGGCTATTAAGCTACCTCTTTCAAGTCATTATTCCTATTCAAAATGTGTCACTTCTTTTAAGTGTAACCTTACCTCCTATTATCTACTTATCTTCTATACGAGGTCTTCACTATGCCACTTTTGCTGTTACAATCATTACTGAGACAACTCTCTTTTTAATGTATTTAGGAAAAGGTATCTTTGTAGAAGATACAACCATTAATAATATTATTAACCTCAACTTCTATTTTCTTTCACAAATACTTCTTGTTCTTATTATTGGTACACTATTTAATGAAAAAAAGAGGAGAGCTAAAGAGCTAGAATCACTCATTAATCAAGCTGTTGAAAAAAATAGAAAACAAGAGATAATGCTCTCACAACAATCAAGACTTGCTCAAATGGGAGAATCTATTAACATGATAGCTCATCAATGGAGACAACCACTCAATAATATAAATGGATCAGTACTACTTATGGATTTGAAAATATCTAAACAAGAAAATATAAATAATAACTTGTTAGAAAAAGAGTTTGATGAAATAGAGACAACTACTGCCTATATGTCTCATACCATAGATGATTTTAGAGATTTTTTTAAACCTACAAAAGAGAAGGTTAACTTTAATTTAGAAGAAACCATAGAGAATGCAGTCAGACTACTTAAACCTATGGTGGCACATGATAAAATAAAAATCCATCATAAATGTAAAGAAAATATTAAACTCTTTGGTTATCCTAATGAAATAGGTCAAGTTATGATAAATATCATCAATAATGCTAAAGATGCATTATTATCAAATAATATAAATAGAGAAAAAAACATCCATATCTTTCTCCGTAAAGAAAATAAAAAGATAGTTATAAGTATTCAAGATAATGCAGGTGGTATAAATTTAGACATCATCAAGCATATATTTGACCCTTATTTTTCAACAAAACTGAAAAAAAATGGTACAGGATTGGGGCTGTATATATCTAAAATGATTGTTGAAGAGCATATGGCAGGTAAGCTTAGCGTAGAAAATAGTAATGAAGGGGCTTTATTTAGAATAGAGTTTTAATCCTTCAAATACCAATAATAAATAGTGTACCCATACCCTGCTGAAAAAAAACCATCTTCATCAAAAAATTTAATATTTGAGGGGACAGAGTCTTGTCCTACCAAGATATGGGTTTTTGTACCTCCATTTACCTTAAACAGTTGTAGGTCATTTTTTTCATTAGCCGAATAAACACCTATATTACCACTTGGGCTAAGTGCTGCACAATAGACTAAAAAATCACTCTTTAGATAATAAGGCTTTCCATCTTTAGGATAGACTCCTACTCTTCGGTCTTGCCCTGCTGTAATGATGTTGCCATTTTTATAGTCAACTTTATAGATATTGTCAAGATTTAGAGGTTTTGGTTGTTTTAAAACTTTTCCTGTTTTAACATCCATAACCGTTACTTGTCCACTTTCACTGACAGCTACAACAGACTTTTTATCTTCACTTAAAACCATATCTGAAAATGTACTCTGCTCTATTTGATTACTATAGCTTCTATACCCTTCACCCAAAGCATAGTTTGCTACATCATAAGAGAGTGTTCCATAGAGTATGTTTTCACTGTCTATAAAACGTGCCTCTTTTATACTTATTTTTTTCTTAGTAGAAATAATACGTTTGAGCTTTTGACCATCATGTATCCAAACATTTCTATATCCACCCGTTGAAGAGCTAACGATAAGTGTCTTTCCATTGTTTCTGTCAACGGAAAGGACTTTAGGGTTTATCCAATCACCCATGGCTGACTTTTCTGCTGTTATAAAAATCTCATCTACTTTTTTTCGTGTTTGAATATTAAATATCTCCACCAAACCATCATCGGTTCCGACATAGAGGTAGATGCCATCGAGTACAAAGTCGTTGACCAAACCTTGGGTTTTTAATGTGAATGCTGGTTTTATCTCTTTTGAAAAGCTAGAAATGGGTAGAAGTAGAAAGAGGAGAGATAGAGTGAAAAAGTATTGCATTTTATCCCTCCTTGTTGATATATGTTTACGCAACGGACAACCACAGGGGGATTGTCCCTACAGATTATTCTGGTTTCTCTTTTGGAACTTCTTTCTCTTCTGGTATTTCAATCTGAGCTGCTTCTTCTTTACCTACAGCATCAAGTACAGCATTTATAAAACGTGGTGATTTATCATCAGCCAATGCTTTAGCCAACTCAATCGCTTCGTTGATAATAATACGTTTATCGGTTCCTTCTATCATAATCTCATAAGCTGCCAAACGCATAATGGCTTTTTCTACTTTACCAATAGATTTATAATCCCAACCTTTAAGGTGTTTTTGAATCTCTGTATCTACAACTTCTAAGTTAGCGATAGTTCCATTAAAAAGCGTATAAGAGAACTCTCTTTGTTTGTTACGAATTTTATCTTCTTCTAAAATCTCATCGCCAAAAGTTGCGATATCTTCATTACCTAAATCATAGGCGTATAGTAGTCCTACTACTGCTGTTCTTGCTTGGTGTCTTGTTGCCATGTTATGTTACCTTTTTACAAATGTATATGAAAATTCAAGGTTTGAACTTTAATATATATTTTGTCGGCTGAAGCCAACCCTACAGGTTCCCAACTTTTATAAAGTTATGAATTTGTAGGGTTGGCTTCAGCCGACATCAAAATTACGCCTCTAAAGCCGTATAAAGATTTATCATCTCTATAAGCCCAGCCATCGCTTCGCCACCTTTGTTACCTGCTTTTGTACCAGCACGTTCTATGGCTTGTTCTATACTGTTTACAGTAAGTACACCAAATGTAACTGGTTTACCATGTTTCATGGTTGCATTAGCAACACCTTTAGTAGCCTCTGCTGATACATAGTCAAAGTGAGGAGTTGCACCACGTATAACAGCTCCTAGACAACAAACAGCATCATACTTACCAGAAGCCAATGCTTTGTCCAGTGCAAAAGGAATCTCAAATGCACCAGGTACTAAAATAAGATCTAAATCATCAGGGTTCCCACCATGTCTTGCATAAGTATCTTTAGCACCTTCTACCAATCTATCGGTAATAAAATGGTTAAATCTTGCATTTATAATTGCTACTTTTTTACTTCTGTCTACGCTTAAGTTACCTTCAACTATTGTCATTGTTTTCCTTTTAAAATTATTGTTGAATTATAGCCAAATAATATTCACATTATACACATCTGGTTTTGACGTGTGACATGGTCACACCTACGATTACTCTACAATACTCTGAATCGCTTCAATCTGCTTCATCAACGTATCTAACTTCTTTAACTCTATCATATTTGGTCCATCACTCAAAGCTATGCTTGGGTCAAAATGTGTCTCAAAAAAGAACCCATCAACCCCAACTGCTGCTGCTGCACGTGAAAGATACGGAACCAATGAAGAATCACCACCAGAGGTTGCTCCACCAGAAGCAGGTTGTTGTACTGAGTGTGTTGCATCGAAAATAACAGGTGCAAACTCTCTCATCTGCTTAAGTCCTCTCATATCTACTACCAAGTTACCATAACCAAAACTTGACCCTCGCTCAGTTAACCAAACTTTGTATTTTTCAGCATTTTCATAGGTCGCTTCACCTTCGAAGCCACGAGTTTTAAGTACTTTTTTAACCGAATGTTCCATCGCTTGAGGTGCTAAAAACTGCCCTTTTTTTATGTTGACCACGGCATCTGTTTTTGCAGCTGCTACGAGCAGGTCTGTCTGACGACATAAAAAAGCAGGAATTTGTAGTACATCAACCACTTCAGCTACAGCTTGAGGTTGAGTATAATCATGTACATCAGTTAAGAGTTTATAACCAAACTGCTCTTTAACCTCTTGAAGCATTTTCAACCCTTCATCAAGACCAGGTCCTCTAAAAGAGTCCAAAGAGGTTCGGTTTGCTTTGTCAAAACTGGCTTTAAAATAAAAATCTTTTGTACAATCTTCATGATATTTGTTTAATGACTCTGCAATTCTCATTACATTGTCACGACTTTCTAGTACACAAGGTCCTGCTATTAGTATCATTTTTTCTCCTTAGACAAAGCCACTATGAGCCCTGAACTTATGACCAAAATTATACCTAAAACTTTTAAAGGTGTTGGTATGGGGTCACCCAAATAGATACCAATAATAAGAGCAAAAATTATATTGGAGTAAGAAATGGTTCCGACTATCCCTGCTTTGGTGTACTCATAGGCTTTTGTCATCAAAATCTGCGAGGCAGTTGCCGAAAGCCCCATGATGAGAACATATAGCCAAATAATCCCCTCGGGCATAACAAACTCGGCAAACATAAAATCCAAACTTTTAGGAGTATTGACATAAGGTGTTAACAACATTAAAAGTAGTGGAGTGATGGTTCCTACACCCATAAAACTCATAACAATGGCTCTAGTGTCATAATATTGTCGAAGTTCTCTTATGGACGTATAAGCCAAAGCTGCACCCACACCGGAAAAGATACCCAAAAGACTATATTTGTTAAAGGTAAATACGCCCTCATCTGGCATAGAGATACAAGCAATTCCTACAAAACCTATGGCAACAGCCAAAATAGACCAACGACTTAACTTCTCATTTAAAAAAAGGTAAGCAAATATGGCGACAAATATTGGTGAAGTTTTATTGTAAGTTACGGCTTCACCCAAAGGGATGTATGCAATAATATAAAAATAAGCCAAAAGAGCAGTAAAACCCATCATCCCACGAAAAAATAACAGTAGAGGTTTCCCCCCTATCTGTTTTAATGGTGACTTATAAATAGCAAACCCTACCAACGCTACGCCAAAAACATTTCTAAAAAAAGTTACTTCAACAGGAGGAAGCACAGCACTCACAGTTTTAGCAAAACCACCCATAATAGCAAAAGAGAGTGAAGCTAAGAGCATAAATAAAATACCTCTATCTATACCTAGTATATACTTTTTCAATAAGAACCTTTATATTTTTTTAGAATTTTATCATAAAAGACACAAATAAAAACACTTTTTAATCACTCTTCAATAAAGTAATAAGAATAATTGAGCTAAAATTGTCAAAAATTTTAAACATGAAAGAGCATCTATGCCCATAAAATTACTTTTTACACTTTTCTCTCTGACACTTTGTTTACAAACATTATCTGCAAAAGATTATAAATGGAGTGCTAACCTAACTTTTTTGAGCTTTTTAGAAGAGCATAATATTCCTCTTAAAACCTACTATAACATGGATAGTGAGGATAAAGAGCTTATACAAGAGATTCGTTCTGGTCAAACTTATAGCATAAATAAAAAAAATGGAAAAATTATAAATATAACCATTCCTATTTCTGATGAACTAATGCTAGAGCTTAAAAATACTAAAAATGGATATACGGCTAAATATGTACCTATTCCTTATGCTGTCGTAGAAAAAACCATCTCTATTAAGATTAAAGATTCATTTGAACACGATTTAGATAAAGCTACAAAAACCTCATATTACAGTAAAGAACTAAAAGAAGTCTACTCAAAATCAATACCTTTTAAAAAGATGAAAAAAGGAGATAGGGTTATTATTTTTTATACACAAAAGTATAGAAATGGAAAAGTCTTCTCTAGTCCTGAAATACAGGCTTGTCTTATTGAGATTAATAAAAAGCCCTTTTATGGATTTTTATTGGATGATGAAAAATACTATGACTCCTTAGGGAAAAAATATGAACGTACTTATCAATCTACTTTTATTCGTCCATTAAGAAAATTTAAACGTATATCTAGTTACTTCACCTATAAACGTTTTCACCCTATATTAAAACGATATAGAGCTCACTTAGGAATAGACTATGCAGCAAGACCTGGTCGTGCTGTTGTGGCTAGTTCTTCAGGAACCATTTCATATAAAGGCTGGAAAGGTGGATATGGTCGTGTTATTGAGATAAAACATGCCAATGGAATAAAAACCCTTTATGCCCATATGAGAGGCTTTGCAAAAGGTATGAAAAAAGGTAGAAAAGTTAAACAGGGAACAACCATCGGTTATGTAGGAACTTCAGGAAGAAGTACTGGACCTCACCTACACTTTGGTCTTTACAAAAATGGAAAAGCCGTTAACCCTGGTCGATATGTACAGAAAAAAGTCTCTACAGTGACGAAGATAAAAGGTAAAGAGTATCAAAAGTTAAGAAAATTGGTAAAAAAATTTAGACCTCAATTTAAAGAGTCAAAAAGTAAAACCATTGTAAAAGAAAAAAGTGAAGAGTGTTTGAATTGTCTTAAGAAGTAGTTAATTATTTTTATCCAGGCAAACATATAAGTGTTTGCCTATTTTGTTATATTAAATTCTTTCTGCTCTTATATCTCCAAAGAGAATTAAATCTTTAAGCACAGCTTTTTCAGTTATACCATCTTCTCCTATACGGAGTAACAGTTCTCCTTTATCACTTGAGAAAATATTTTGATTGATAATTGCTCTAGCATACCAACCTTTTTCACCTTTATCTCCTACTGTTTTTTTGAACTCATCAAGTTGGTTACGTTTAGGAATAATCACCTCTACTGAACCATGTTGCTTCTCTGCACCCACTGCAGTAAAAACATAAGAAGCACTTTTCTGTTTATCTTTAATCAACTTGTCTAAATTAAAATAGAGTGTTAAAAGGTCATTTTTAGAGTAGTAGTCCATGCTCTCATTTGAGTCACTATCTACTTTTCCATTATCCCAATGCTTATAACTTTTAATTACACTTTTGTTTACATGATCTATATAGTAAATTTTATTTGTTGTTTGCTTTCCATGTGATTTAATAACTTGGTAAAGGTCAGAAACCATTACTCCATTTTCTATATGTCCTTTAGATATATGATGCTCTTTTCTATTCCCAGAGAGCCTTTTAGCTAATCCTGTTGCTTCCAACTCAACATCTATCTCGTAAGAGCTCTCATCTTTTGTTAAAATTGCATTGGCAACTCCTATCTCACCAAAAATTCCAAACTCAACTTTATAGTTTGCTGTTATAGTCTCAGCCTGAGCTGTTGTGGTAAAAAGTGCAAATGCACTCAATAATATTAATAACTGTTTCATAATAATCCTTTATTATTTCAATAGGTGAATTTAATCATATATATGTGTACTAACTGTGTCAATATGATGTGATATCATAGTTTATTTTGATAAAATTAAAGTTAATCACCTAAAGAGAATCCTAATGAATGAAACAAATACAAGTCAAACAAAAGAGATTGTTAATCAACTCGATATTAACTTCTTTCCAGAAGTTCAAAACTTATTAAATCACATATATCAAACAAAAGGGGGAAGTTTTTTTAACCAACTCTACTTTAATATCCCTCTAGGAAATATACTTGCTGCCATTTTTTCACTCTTATTTTTTCTTCTACTGAGAAAGATGTTTGCTAAATTAGCTATTCAAGTACTTCAACCTTTAGCAAAACGAACACAAACTTATTATGATGATCGTATTCTCTCTGCACTAAGAGGTCCTCTATCTTTTGTTTTTGTTACTATAGGAGTAAGACTTTTCTTTGCTCTTATCTTTTTAGAAACTCCACTTATTGACAAAATTATCGATACCATGATTATATTTAACCTATTTTGGGCTATCTATGCATTGGTACATGCTTTAAGAGGGTTAATATACCACTTTACAGAGCGTTTTAACCCTGAGTTGTCTCATGAGATGGGTAACTTTTTATTAACGGTTATAAGGGTCATTGTACTCTCTATTGGACTGGGTGCCATCTTACAACTTTGGGGTGTTAATGTTGCTGGACTCATGGCAGGATTAGGAATTGGTGGTTTAGCCTTTGCACTTGCAGCCAAAGATACAGCAGCCAACCTTTTTGGCTCCATTGCCTTACTTTTAGATAAATCTATACGTATAGGTGAATGGATAAAAATAGATGGAGTAGAAGGGGTAGTTGAAGACATAGGTATGCGTACTACCAAAATTCGTACTTTTAGAAAATCACTTATTACCCTACCCAACCAAGTCATAGCCAACAGTCCCATAGAGAACTACTCTCGGCGAGGCATAAGACGTATAAAAATAAACATTGGACTCACTTATGATGCAACAAGCCAACAGATACAACAAGTGATTGTTGATATAAAGACCATGCTACGAAACCATAAAGGCATCGCACAAAATGAGACCATGTTGGTTAGTTTTACTACCTTTGATGACAGTTCATTAGGAATTTTAGTTTACACATTTTCTAAAACCTCAAACTGGGAAAAATACTTAAAAATAAAAGAAGAAGTCAATCTTAACATCATGAAAATAATTGAAAACAATAAGGTTTCTTTTGCATTCCCTTCTCAATCTCTCTATATAGAAAGCTTACCTAAAGTATCAGATAATCAAGAATAGTTAAAAGTCTGCTATAATTTCAATAATTTTTAACCGTAGGGTGTGGTCTCCTGACCACACCGTTAAAACCAAACCCCAAACTTTTACAAATTGGACTGTTATTTGAGGGTATAGTTGGGGAACTGTACCTTTCACAAAAAACATATTATAAAGAGATACAACATGACACAACTAAAAAAAGTAGCCATCTTAGGGCGACCAAATGTAGGGAAAAGCTCCCTTTTTAACAGACTTCTACGACAACGCGATGCCATCACGTCTGATGTGGTAGGAACAACACGTGACATAAAAAAACGTATGGTTACCATTTCAGGGAACCGTGACTTTGAAGTGATAGATACAGGTGGTATAGACGACTCAACTGAAATGTTTGCTATTGTTAAAAAGCTCTCATTACGTGCAGCTGAAAATGCAGATATTATTGTTTATGTTGTGGATGGAAAAAATATTCCAGAAGCAGAAGACAGAGAACTATTCTATGGTCTTCAACAATTAGGAAAACCTTTAGCATTGGTCGTAAATAAAATAGATAATGATAAAGATGAGTCTTTACGTTACTGGGACTTTTTAGAATTTGGAGCAGAGAGAACTTTTCCTATGTCTGTCAGTCACAACCGTTATATGAACGACTTTTATGCTTGGCTAGAAGAGTATATTCCTGAACGTAAAGAAGAAAATAATGACTCAGAACTTACAGAAGATAGTGAACTGAGTTTTGAAGACATTGTTGAAATGGTTCAAGTAGCTGATGAAGTAGAAGAAGACAATGAAATAAAAGTAGCCATTATAGGTCGTGTAAATACAGGGAAAAGTTCTCTTCTTAATGCCCTACTTCAAGAAGAACGTGCTGTTGTCTCACCTGTAGCAGGAACCACCATAGACCCCATAGATGAAGAGATGGAATACAGAGACCATAAAATTACTTTTGTCGATACAGCAGGTATTCGTAGACGTGGTAGAATTTTAGGAATAGAAAAATACGCTTTTGAAAGAACCGAAGCCATGTTGGCTGATGCAGATATTGCACTGCTTATGATAGACTCTACTGTTGGTGTTGTTGAACTCGATGAGAGAATAGCCAACTTGGTAGAAAAATATAAACTCGGTTGTCTAATCGTTCTAAATAAATGGGACATTCATAAAGATGATGAAGAGACTTACACA
>Ga0256827_10001475_pt1 | contig 15077 bp, 17 predicted proteins | sample CV84metaG_FD_185977 | JGI IMG/M metagenome (GOLD analysis project Ga0256827, IMG submission 185977) | Hydrothermal vent microbial communities from East Pacific Rise, Pacific Ocean - CV84 | ecosystem: Environmental > Aquatic > Marine > Hydrothermal vents | place: Pacific Ocean: East Pacific Rise... | reverse complement strand
AACAAATGTAGAAAAATTAGCAAAACTAAGAACTATATTTAAAAAAGATGGAACTGTAACAGCAGGAAATGCTTCTGGTATAAATGATGGTGCAAGTGTGATGTTAGTAGCTTCAGAAGAGGCAGTATCTAAATATAACTTAACTCCATTAGTTGAGATAGTTGCTACTGGACAAGGTGGAGTAGAGCCATCTATCATGGGAATGGGACCAGTACCTGCTATAAAAAATGCTTTGAATAAGGCTAATATGAAATTAGAAGAGATGGAATTATTAGAATTAAATGAGGCTTTTGCAGCTCAATCATTGGGAGTAATGACAGAATTAGTTAATCAACATGATGTGACTATGGATTGGTTCCCTGATAAAACTAATGTGAATGGTGGAGCTATAGCATTAGGACATCCTGTAGGAGCTAGTGGAAATAGAATTACTACTTCACTTATTTATGAGATGAAAAAATTAGGAGTAGAATATGGTTTAGCTTCTCTATGTATTGGTGGAGGAATGGGAACAGCAGTAATTTTAAAGAATGTTAAGTAATATAGAATAAATAAAAATGGAAGCTCAGTAGAGCTTCCATTTTAGTTTTATAAGTTTTTGAATCTATAACCTACAGAAAATGTCCATCTAGAATAGTCATAATCTTTATTAATAACTTCGGAATAAGTATCTTGATATGCTACTTCTAAAATAACACCATCATTTTCTACTCCTCCACCAAGTGCCCAGTAAAGACCATCATTAGGTGAGTGTTTTCCCCCATCCTTCATATTGAATGAATAACCTAAATTAGCTTTTATATATGGAACCCAAGCAGAATCCCCTATATATCCAAGGTTATATTTGGCAGCTCCATAGACAGGAACCGAACTAAATAAAGGATCATCTTCTACTTTATTTTCTTGATTTACTTGGTATGCAATACCTCCACCTAGATATAAATTATCATTTATAGATGCCATTATTTCTACTGCAAAGTCCACTCCTATTCCATCGGTCTTTTGTTTAGTAACTTGATTATGTCCATCAAAGTTGTAAGTACCTAGAGTATTTAATCCAATTCTTGTTTCAATATATTTATCGGCGAAAGCACTAGTAGCAGTTACTGCCAATAAACTTAAAATCATTAATTTTTTCATTTTTTAAAAACCTCTCTTAATTAAATTTTTCTTCTACATATTTTTCAGCGTTAACTGCAGCAATAGCACCATCGGCAGTAGCCGTGATAACTTGGTATAAAGATTTTTCTCTACAATCTCCTACAATGTATACACCTTCGATTTTTTCTCCATTTTCAGAAGAAAGGGGAGAAAGAGTTTTTTCATCGGTTATAAAATATCCACTCTCATTTTTCTTGAATTCCTCTCCAAAAATTCCAGTATTTGGTAGGTTTCCAACTAAAACGAAAACACCAATAGGTTCACCATTACCATCATATTCTGTAATTTCTCCAGTTTTTTTATTCTTTAAAACAACACTTTCTAAACCTTTGATAGGGTCCCCTTTGAATTCTTCTACAACGGTATCCCAAATAAAGTTTATCTTTTCATTTTTAAATGCTTTTTCTTGAATAGATTTTGCAGCTCTTAATTGGTCTCTTCTATGAACTATATTAACCTTTTTAGCAAATTTAGTCAGATAGATAGCTTCTTCTACAGCTGTATCTCCTCCACCTATTACAAAAACTTCTAATCCTTTTATAAAGAAAGCATCACAAGTTGCACAATATGAGATTCCTCTACCAGTGTATTCCTTTTCTCCAGGAGCTCCTACTAATCTAGGAACGGCACCAGTAGCGATAATAACTGATTTTGCTTTATATTCTATCCCAGTTTCGCTAGTTAGTGTTTTTATCTCACCTAAAAGATCTACTTTTGCTATAGAATCAGTGACAAATTCACATCCGAAATTAGAAGTTTGTTCCTTCATTCTCATAGTAAGTTCCATCCCAGATTCTTTTATCATTCCACCAGGATAATTTTCAATCTCCGAAGTAGTGCTGATTTGTCCTCCTACTAACATATTTTTTTCAATAACTAAAGTTTTCATCATTCCTCTAGCACCATAAAGTCCTGCTGCTAATCCACCAGGTCCTGCACCTAATATTATTAAATCATAAACGTTCTCCATGAAAAAACCTCCTAAAATATCATTTTTTTATAATAATATATACTATATACTGATTTCCAAAAAATAACAACACTTGATATTTATAATAGTTTATTCGGATTGGAGTATTATTTGAAAAAAATATTATATATTTTTAAATTAGCTATTGCAATTAGCAAAAATAAGGGTATAATTGTAGTAAAATATAGTAAAACTAAAGGAGGAATGTATGAAAGAGAAAATTTTAAAATTATTGTCAAAGTCAGAGCCTTTAAAAACTGGTGAAATTGCTAAAGAATTAAATTTGGATAGTAAAGAAGTAACTAAGGTTATTAAAGCTTTAAAGAAAGAAGAAAAAATTATTTCTCCTAAAAGATGTTTTTATACTGTTGAGAAAAAAGAAGAAAAATCAGTTATAAGTAAAAAAGATTTTGTATCTCTTTATAAAGAACAAGGAAACTTTAAAACTAAAAAAGAAGCAGAATCAAATTTAAATGCATTTATGACGTTAGTTGAAGATTTATTAGCTTCTGGAAAAGAAATAAATTTTGTAGGATGGGGAAAATATAAGATTACCCAAAGAGAGGAAAGAAAAGGTAGAAATCCTCAAAATGGAAAAGAGATAACTATACCAGCTAAAAAAATCATTAAATTTAAAGCAGGTAAAAACTTAGAAGAAAGAGTAAATAATTAATATAGAAGTAAAATACAATAGGAGGCGATACTATGAGTAAAATTAAAGTAAATAGTGTGCAAGATGTAAGAACAGAATTATTATCAGGATCAGAAAATGATATTAAAATCAGAACTAGAAATGTAAAGGTTAAATATGAGGATGGGACAATGAGAGTTGTTAGACACCTTCCTATCGAAGCATTTTTACAAATATCTGAAGATGAAAAATTCTTAAAGAGTGCTAAAATAGTTGATTTCTACGTAATGAGAGAAGATGCAGATATAATAGTGTTTATTGAAGGAAGTATGGACGTATCGGCATATGACTCAGTTTCTTATAATTCATTAAAAGAATTAAACGATAGAAGTGTAGTTAAAACAATAGTTATTAAAAATGGTGAAGAATTAACTGAAGAATACAAAGAAAAATTAAAGAATACATTACCAAAAGTAGTTATTAAACAAGTAGAATAATTAATAAATAAAACATCCTCTCTGAGGGTGTTTTATTTATTTTATAATTTTATTCTTTATAATGTTTTAAAAAAGTTCAATTCGTTTTGCATAAAAACAGAACACTCACAAGATGTATTGTGTATTTAAATAGAAAAAAAGTTCAAAAATGTTCGGAAAAAGGTTGACATTTTTTATTATATTTAGTATACTTATATTAGTTCAAGGGTGACTTGAACATCCATATAGAGCTTAAGCCCCCCTTTTAAGACTATATGCTGTCAATTGAATTATTGATAAAAAAAATCTTACATGCGGTGAGATTTTTTTTATTTTTTGAAGTTTTTATGAGAATAAGTTTTGACAAGTAATATTTTATGTGGAACACTAAAGAAAGCGACTTAATAAAAGGGAGGAATAGAAATGAAAAAATTATATTTATTTGTATTAATTTTTGGAACTTTAATATTTTCAGGTTGCATAAGTCAAGAACGTAATTTTTCGCTTACGGTGAATTCTATAAACGAAAAAGGTTATAATGGAAAGTCATATATTTTGGTATCAGGAATAGAAGGAGTAGATGAAACGGACTTATATTTTAAAGAATACTCTAAATATATAAATAATGCTTTAGATAAACAAGGTTATAAGCATGTAGATTCAAAAGAAAAAGCTGATTTAGAAATTGAGGTGTTATATTTTATAGGAGCAGATAAACATTACTATTCGTATTCAAATGAATATTCTAATGAATATTCTAGTAGTAATGTGAGCAGTGCAGGAGAGTATAATACATTTCCTGTATATTTAAGATTAAGAGCATACGATTTAAAGCATTATAAAATGACTAAAAAGAAAATTTATAGATGGGAAACAACAGTTACTACGAATATACCAAGAAATGATTTAAGACTATATATGCCATACTTAGTTGATGCTATGCAAGTTTATATTGGAAAAGATAGTAGTGTTAATAGTTATATAGTGATAACAAGTGATAGAGATGATTCGTCTATTGTTACATATAAAGAATATCGTTTACACTATTCTCAAAATGATAAAATGTTAGATTTATCATTTTATAGTGGTGATGAAAAAGATGGTAATTCTATTGAATTTGATGATGAAGGAAGAGTAAAAGCAAAAGGAGAATATAAATATAGTTCTAAAACAGGTGAGTGGATTTATTATAATAAAGATGGATCTATAAAAGAAAAGAAAAATTATGACAAAGAAAAATTATAATAATATAAGCTTTTAAATAAAAAGACTTGGTTTTCCAAGTCTTTTTGTTTTATTTAAATGTGTTTGCAAGTGTTTGTTGGTTTTGATGCTTTATTTTGTTATGATTTTGATGAAAAAATAAAAAAAATAAAAAAAACAGTTTACAAACACAAAACTGTTTGTTATACTGTTTGTATATTAAAAAGCAGAAGAGGAGTAACGATGGAAAATATTTATTTAATGGAAGATGGGAAAAGAGTGATAAAGTATATACCAAATGTGGTAAATTATAGTGATAGGGATTATGAAACAGGACTAAATAAATACCATTTAGCAGAATGTTGTACTATAAAGCAAGCGAGAACACAAGGATTTATAGATAAATTTAAAACGGTTAGTTTAGATACTGAATTATTTCCAGTTAATTATTATGTAGATGGTGAATTAATTGGAATAGATAAAGAAGAATTAGAGTTGTGTAGTCACTGTGCAGGAATAATATTAAAAAATAATATACACCTATTAAGACATTTATAAAATAGAGGAGATGTTTAAAATGAAAAAAAAAGAAAAAGTAAAATATGAATTATTTGATGAGAAAAAAGATACACCAATATATTTACAAATAGCTGAGAGTCTAAAAGAATTGTTTTTTTTAGCTAAGTATGTAGATTATGGTGATTCTTCGGAAATGTCTAAATATATTGATCGTAATTCTAAATTGATATCTATAAGGGTATTAGCTAATAGATTAGGAGTAAAAAATAATACAATTCTAAAAGCTTATAAAAAATTAGAAGAAGAAAAGGTTGTTAAATCTTATCATGGTAAAGGTTATTTTTTCGAAGAAGGAATTGGTGTTGATGTGGTAAGAGGTAAAATAATAGAAGAAATGTTGGCTGAGTCAAAAGAAAAATTTACAATTGAAGGTATAGAATTTGAAGAAGATATAGAAATGCAGGAAAAAGTTTTCTATAAATATATGAATAAATTCTACAAAAAACTTTTAAATGGAGAAGCGAGAGAACTAGAAGAAACCTGGTTAGAAGGTGAAGAGAAAAGAAACGAAGAGTATTTGAAAGAACAGGAAGAGTTATTGAAGAAAACGGCGAAGGAATATGTAGAAAAAATAGCCGTTTTTAATATGAAGGAATATTTCGATGAAAAGTTCGCTTGTTTAAGGGAAGGGCTCAAACAATTGAAAGAGAAGGAAGAGAATAATATTAATATGATGTTGGATGAAGAAATGAAAAGTATAAGTAAGGGAATATTCGGTCGTTTTAATATTGGAGCATCAACACGTCAGTGGAAGGAATTTAAAGAAAAAGAGTATGTAGAAATAATCACAGAAGACTATGCTAGAGACAAAAAGGTTCCTGAAAGTGAAATAGAAAGGATAAAAATAGGTATCGAAAAGTTAAAAGTGTCATATGAAAGAAGAGTAAAAAATATTGAAGCACAGGGTAATTTTAAGATATTAAAAAATACTCTTAAATATATAGAAAAGTTAGAAGATGAAGAGTTTGAAAGACAATTAAGGTTCCAACAAAATCACTTGAGAAAACTAAGAAAAGAGGTGTATGAAGAAATTTATAGAGTAATGATAAAAAGAATTTTGAAAGTATCAGATGAAAAATATAATAAGCATATTGAGGATTTAAATAAAGATTTATCAGAGATAGAAGAGTATAATAAAAAACTAGGGAAGAAAGGGGAATGAAATGAATGAAATATTAATAAGTAATTTTTCTAATAATAATTTAGAAATTTCTAATAATAACTTTGCTATTAAAGAGGAGTTATTAGAAGAAATAGAAAAATTAAAATTAGAAAATATAAAATTAGAAAGGAAGTTAAAAATAAAGAAAAGAAGATCATTTGATGAAATAATAAATGAATTAAAAGAAGAGTATCTAGAATTATCTGAAATTAGTTTGAAAGCTTTGGCTACTGCTGAGTATTTATTTAGAAATGAAAATTCAAATATGGATTATGCAACAATTTATTCTGAATATGTAAAAGTTTTGGAAATAGAATTTAAAAAGAAAACAGTAGCTAGAAGAAAGAATACATTTGGTAGTATGTTGGGAGAGTTAAAGAAGAAAAAAGAGTTTAAAACTTTTGTAGAAGCACTAGAGATAAATAGGATAAAGGAGATTAGAAACAAAGGAACACACTCTAGAGTAGTGAATAAAACAGAATGTGGAATTATTAGAAAACTACTAATAGATGAAGGTTGGTTGAGAAGAATTTTATATCTTTTAACAGAAGAACAAAACCAAAAAGTGATTTCTAAGAAATTAATCGAAACGATGATTTTATCCACAGAAGAAAAATTAAAAGTGGGAACAAAATATTATAATAATTACTTAACTGATTCAGGAGAGTATATTTTGACTAAATCAATGTTGCATATTGGGACTTTTTATGGAGAAGGTGAAGTAGTGGAAATAAACGATTTAGAATATATTATGTTGTCTTAAATAAGAAAGATATTAATTTTATTCTAAATTGCTAGATTATTTTAGGAGTAGCTATTAGCTGCTCCTATTTTTTGAGAAAAAATAAAGGGAAATAAAGTATACTATAAAAGTGTAAAGAATTTTAATTAGGAGTTGGGAACTTTGAGATTTGAATATAAATTTGCAATGGCTGAATATGAAAAAATAAAGAAATATTTAGAAAGTTTTAGATATAGATGTGAAGTTACAGGAAGTTTAAGGAGGAGAAAGGAAGATATAGGAGATATTGACATCGTTGTGGGGTTAAAAGAGTTAAAAGAGTTTGAAGATGTGGTATTAGAAGTAGTATCTAAATATAGTGAAATAGAGAGTCGGATAAATAGATATGAGTTTATGTTAAAAAGTGGGATATCTATCCATATGATACCTGAATTAGAAGAACATTTTAATTATACTTTATGGCACTCTACAGGACCAAAACCCCATGTTAAATTAATAAAAGAAATCTATAAAGAAAGAAAATTAGAAATAGATATGACAGACACCCATGAGAAGAAGATCTATACAGATATAGGGATGGAATATCTAAAGCCAGAGGAGAGGTGGAAAAAAACTGAGATAATCTCAGTTTTTAATTGAAAATGGATAATTGAAGATTTATAATTATGGTCAAAAGATGTCTATGAGGATAATAAAGGGAGAGTTTAAATGACGAAAAAACAGAAGATAAAAAAAATAATAGAAATATTACATGAAAAATTTGGGAATCCTGCATGTGCTCTAAACTATAAGACTCCATTTGAATTATTGGTAGCCGTGAGTTTATCGGCACAGTGTACAGATAAAAGGGTAAATATAGTAACTGAGGAGATGTTTAATAAAAAAGAGATCAACACTCCAGAACAATTTGCAAATATGGAGTTAGAAGAGATAGAAAAATTAGTAAAGAGTACTGGATTTTATAAGAATAAGGCTAAAAATATAAAGAAAACTAGTAAAATATTGTTAGAGAAGTATGATGGAGAAGTTCCTAAAGAGATGAAAGAACTGACAGAATTAGCAGGTGTTGGAAGAAAGACGGCTAATGTTGTGAGGGGAGAAATCTGGAATGTGGCAGAGGGAATCACAGTAGATACCCATGTAAAGAGGTTAACTAATTTAATTGGGTTGGTAAAAAGTGATAATCCAATAGTGATAGAAAGGGAATTGATGGAAATTGTTCCCAAGGAAAATTGGATAGATATATCTCACTATTTAATTTTACAAGGAAGAGATGTATGTATAGCTAGAAGACCTCAATGTGAGAGATGTGAAATAAATATTTTTTGTAATTTTGGAAGAAAAAAATTAAAAAAACAGGGAATAAATTTTGAAAGACCCTAAAAAAGATAATAATAATAAGCAATTAAAAGCTTTGACACTCAAATCTTTGGAATACCAAGTAATATGTTGACATAGAAACTAAACAATGGTAATATAAAGTATATATAATAAGGGGTGAAGCCATGAGAAGAGTTTATTTAGATAACAATGCAACGACTAAAACAGATGAAAAAGTATTAGAAGCTATGTTACCTTACTTTTGTGAAGTGTATGGAAATACTCATAGTATGCATAGTTTTGGGCAAGAGGCAGGAAAAGCCTTGGATACAGCTAGAGAGACTATTTCAAATATTTTAAAAATAGAGAAATCAGAGTTAATTTTTACTGGGACAGGAGTAGAAGGAAACAACTTAGCTATAAGAGGAATAGCAAGAGCATATAAAAGAAGAGGGAATCATATAATTACAAGTACTATCGAACATCCAGGTGCTAAAAATACTTGTGAAGACCTTGAAAGAGAAGGGTTTGAAGTAACTTATATTCCTGTAGATGAAAATGGTGTAGTTAAAGTAGAGGAATTGAAAAAAGCTATAAGAAGGGAAACTATCTTAGTAACTATCATGCATGCCAATAACGAAACTGGAGTAGTTCAACCTATCGAAGAGATAGCTAAGATTACCAAGGAAAATAAAATAATATTTCATGCAGATGCAGTCCAAACAACAGGAAAGATACCTGTATATCCAAAGGAATTAGGAGTAGACCTAATGACATTTTCAGGACATAAATTTAATGGTCCAAAAGGAACTGCAGGATTATTTGTAAGAAATGGAGTTAGATTAGGTAAAGTTATTACAGGTGGAGGTCAAGAAAGAAAGATAAGACCTGGAACAAGTAACTTAGCAGGAATAGTAGGAATGGCAAAAGCCTTAGAATTAGCTACAACAAATATGGAAGAAAAGATAAAAGAGGAAGCAGAGTTAAGAAATTATTTTGAAACTGAAATGGTAGCTAAGATACCAGAGATAAAGATAAATGGAAAGGATGCAACTAGATTACCGGGAACTTCTAGTATTAGTTTTAAATATTTAGAAGGGGAATCTATCCTATTAGGATTAGACTATAAGGGAATTGCAGTAAGTTCTGGTTCTGCTTGTTCATCCGATGATTTACAGGCTTCCCATGTGTTACTTGCTATGGGAATAGAAGTTGTAGATGCTCATGGAACTATCAGATTTTCTCTTGGGAAATTTAATACACGTGAAGATATGGAATATGTAATAGAAGAAACACCGAAGGTAATTGAGAAATTAAGAATGATTTCTCCCCTTTGGAATGAATTTGAAATGAATAAATAATAAATTAGGGAGTGACTAATATGCAATATACAGAAAAGGTAATGGATCATTTTATGAATCCTAGAAATGTAGGAGTAATCGAAAATCCAGATGGATACGGGAAAATAGGAAGCCCATCTTGTGGAGATATGATGGAAATCTTCTTAAGAGTAGAAAACGAAGTAATTACAGATGTAAAATTTAGAACTTTTGGATGTGCATCAGCTATTGCATCATCATCGGTAACAACAGAGATGATTTTAAATAAAACTGTAGAAGAGGCTTTAGAAGTAACGAATAAAGCAGTAGTAGAAGCTTTAGGTGGATTACCAGCTGCAAAGGTTCATTGTTCGGTATTAGCAGAAGAGGCTATAAAGGCTGCTATAGAAGACTATATTTCAAAAAGAAAATAGAGTATTTCAGGGATGGGAAACTATCCCTTTTTTCTTTGAAATATGTTATAATACTTTGATTCAAAGGAAGAAAAAGAAAACAAAATAAATAAGAGGGAAGAAGTGAAAAGATGAAAAAATTAATAGTAGGATTATATTTAATAATCAGTATCTTCAGTTTTGGAGAAGAGGGTGGAAGAACCATATCGAAGTTATTGGGGACTTCTAAAGGTAAGTTAATAAATGTAGTAGATGGGGATAAAGTTTATCCGTTAGCTTCGGTAACCAAGATGATGACGATACTACTCACCTATGAAGCTATAGAAAATGGGAAAATATCCATGGATGATATGGTTGATATACCGACAGAGATAAGTAAAATAGGTGGAAGTCGTATTTGGATGGCGAAAAATGATAGATTGAGTGTAAGGGACCTGATAAAGGCTACGGCAATCTACTCTGCAAATAATGCTGCTTATTCTTTAGCGTATTATGTAGGAGATGGAAGTGTAGATAAATTTGTTAGGATGATGAATGAAAAAGCGAAATCATTGGGGATGACAAATACTGTTTATTATACACCTGCAGGATTACCGCCTCATATGACAGGAACTGAGATGGATGTATCTACGGCAAATGATATTTATAAGTTGTCTATGGTGGTCCTAAAAAATTCAGATTATATGGAAATAGCCTCTAAAAAAGAGGATACCATAAGAAATGGACAACAAAATTTTAAAAATAGAAATAAGTTGTTAGGTAAAGATGGAATTTATGGGATTAAAACGGGACATCATGATATTGCAGGATATAATATCTCTATTGTGTCTAAAAAGAATGGTTTGACTATGATAGAAATAGTGTTAGGTGCACCAGATGAAGCGAAACGTGATAAGGTAGTATTAGAAGACCTCAATAATTTTTATTCTAATTATAGTAATAAAACTCTACTAGCTAAGGGTAAGAAAATAGCAACTATAGAGATAAAAGGTGGGGAAAAACAGAGTGTTAGTTTTTATTCACCTAAAAATTTCAGTAAGATGTTGGATAATAATGTAGAGATAAAAAATGAAGTTATATTAGAAAAAAATCTAGTAGCACCTATTAAAGCTGGGACAGTTGTAGGAGAATATAAGATTTTATTGGATGGCGAAGTCTATCTAAAGATGAATTTAATAATGAAGGACCCTATTGAAAAGGTAGGATTGTTTTAAGAAATCGAGGTGGGTGTAGATGAAAAAATATATAATTGAACCAGAATATCATGGTTATAAAGTTGGAGATTATCTAAAAGAAGTTTTGGGATACTCTAGTAGAAGTATGAGAAAAATAGATATATTTTTAAATGGAAAAAAGGTGAAGCCGAATAAAAAAGTAAGAAAATTAAATAGGTTATTGATAAAAGAACATAATAAAGGGACGAATATTCAACCTATAAAAATGGAATTAGATATAGTCTACGAGGATAACAACCTAATCATACTGAATAAAGAGCCTTATCTAATCGTGCATCCAACGAAAAAGAAAGTTGATAAAACTTTAGCCCATGGAATCGTCTATTATATGAAAGAAAAAACAGGAGAAATAACTGTACCTAGATTTTTTAATAGATTAGATATGAATACTTCGGGATTAATTGTAGTGGCAAAAAATGGACATGCTCAAGCATTTTTACAGAATAAAGAGAAAGCTACAGTGAAAAAATACTATCAAGCCATAGTAAATGGAATTGTAGAAGAGGATGAATTTTTAATAGAGGAACCTATAGGACGTGTTGGTGAATCGTTAAAAAGAGAGGTTTTATCTGTAGAAGATGGGGGGCAAATAGCAAAAACTAGGGTAAAAGTATTGAAAAGAATGGTTGAGCAAAACTTAACCCTATTAGAAGTGGAGTTATTCACAGGGAGAACTCATCAAATAAGAGTACATCTTTCATCAAAAGGGTATCCTATATTAGGAGATGAACTTTATGGTGGTCAAAGGGAGGGAGTGAAAAGACAACTCCTACATGCATATAAGCTAAAATTTACTAACCCTGAGACAAAGTTAGAAGAATTAGTAGAAGTAGAGTTACCGAATGATATGAAAAAAATAGTAGAAAAACAATAAAGATTAAAATTTGTTCATAAATTGTTGGAAAATTAATATTACTATTCTATTGTTTTTTTTATTTTTATAAGTTATATTTGTAGTGTGAAATGAAAAAACTAAAAAAATCTCAGGAGGTACAAAGAACATGGCAGTAAAAATCGCAATAAACGGATTTGGAAGAATTGGAAGGTTAGCATTTAGATTAATGGCGGATAACCCTGAATTCGAAATAGTAGCAATAAACGACTTAACAGATGCAAGAACATTAGCACATTTATTAAAATATGATACAGCACAAGGAAGATTTAAAGAAAATTCAATTACACATACTGAAAACAGTATTATTGTAGATGGAAAAGAAATTAAAATATTAGCAGAAAGAAATGCAGCTGACTTACCTTGGAAAGAGTTAGCAGTAGACGTAGTATTAGAGTGTACTGGTTTCTACGTTTCAAAAGAAAAGTCTCAAGCACATATCGATGCAGGAGCTAGAAAAGTAGTTATCTCTGCACCAGCTGCAGGAGATTTAAAAACTATCGTATTCAACGTAAACGATGAAGTTTTAACTGGAGAAGAAACAATTATTTCAGGTGCTTCTTGTACAACTAACTGTTTAGCACCAGTAGTAAACGTATTAAATAAAGAGTTTGGATTAGTAAAAGGATTCATGACTACTATCCATGCATATACAAATGACCAAAATATCTTAGATGCACCACATCCTAAAGATATCGATGCAAGAAGAGGAAGAGCAGGAGCAGCAAACATGGTTCCAACTTCTACAGGAGCTGCAGTAGCAGTAGGAAAAGTTTTACCTGAATTATTAGGAAAATTAGATGGTGGAGCTGTAAGAGTACCTACAGTAACTGGATCATGTGTTGATTTAGTAGTAGAATTAGAAAAGAATGTTACAGTTGAAGAAGTAAACGCAGCTATGAAAGCAGCTTCAAATGAAACTTTAGGATATACTGAAGATCCAATCGTATCATCTGACTGTATCGGAACTAACTTTGGTTCTTGGTTCGATGCTCAATCTACAAAAGTAATGACTGTAGAAGGTAAGCAATTAGTTAAAATCTTATCTTGGTATGATAATGAGATGTCATATGTTTCTCAATTAATCAGAACTTGTAAGAAATTTGCTACATTATAAGAATAAAGTATAAGAATAAAGTTTAAAAATAATGAATAAAATAGAATAGCGGAGACTTTGTTTCCGCTATTTTTTATAAAAAGGAGAAAAAATCACATGGCGAAGAAAATAGTAAATGAATTAAAATTAAATGGAAAAAAAGTACTAATGAGAGTAGATTTTAACGTACCTATGAAAGATGGAAAAATTACAAATGATAATAGGATAGTAGCTGCTACCGATACAATTAAATATGTATTAGAGCAAGGTGGAAGAGTAATTGCTTTCTCCCATTTAGGAAGAGTGAAAACAGAAGAGGATAAGGCAGGGAAATCTATGGCACCAGTAGCTGCAAGATTAGGAGAATTATTGGGGCAAGATGTTAAATTTGTTCCTCAAACTAGAGGAGCAGAATTAGAAGCTGCTGTTGAATCATTAAAAGATGGTGAAATAATGATGTTTGAAAATACTAGATTTGAAGACATCGATGGGAAGAAGGAGTCTAAAAACAACCCTGAATTAGGTAAGTACTGGGCATCTTTAGGAGATGTATTTGTAAATGACGCATTTGGAACTGCACATAGAGCACATGCTTCAAATGTTGGAATTGCATCTAATGTAAAGGAATCTGCAGCAGGATTTTTAATGGAAAAAGAGATTAAATTTATTGGTGGAGTAGTGGAAAATCCTCAAACACCGTTAGTAGCTATCTTAGGAGGAGCAAAAGTTTCAGATAAAATTTCTGTAATTAAGAACTTAATTCCAAAGGCTGATAAGATTCTTATTGGTGGTGGAATGATGTTTACTTTCTTAAAAGCGAAGGGATTGAATATCGGTTCTTCATTATGTGAAGAGGATAGACTAGATTTAGCTAGAGAATTGATGGAATTAGCAGGGGATAAATTAATTTTACCAGTTGATACAATTACATCTAAAGAGTTTTCAAATGATGCAGGACACCAAGTGGTAACTGTAAATGATATTCCAAAAGGAGAGATGGGATTAGATATCGGACCTAAATCTGTAGAATTATTCCAAGATGCATTAAAAGGAGCTAAGACAGTAGTGTGGAATGGACCAATGGGTGTTTTTGAAATGTCTAACTTTGCCAAGGGAACAATTGGTGTATGTGAAGCAATTGCAAACTTAGATGGAGCTATCACTATTATAGGTGGAGGAGATTCAGCAACTGCAGCTATCGACTTAGGATTTGCAGATAAGTTTACTCATATTTCTACAGGTGGAGGAGCTTCTTTAGAATATTTAGAAGGTAAAGTTTTACCAGGAATCGACTCGATTGCAGATGCATGTCAATGTGAAAACTGTAATTGTAAATAAAAAAATTTGATTTTTTAAAATTCATGTCGTATATTTGTATTACTAGCATGAGGACAAACTAATAAGGATGTGATTTGTATGAAAACTACAATTAGAGGAAGACATTTAGAAGTAACCGAAGGAATTAGAAGTTATGCAGAAAAGAGATTTAAAAAATTAGAAACATATTTCACTCACATAGATGAGACAGAAGTTGTTTTAAAACATGATGATAAAAAAGAGTATGGTGTAGAAGTTATCGTTATGGCAAGAGGGAATAGATATGTTGTAAAATCTAAAGGACAAGAATTATATACTGAAATAGATAATGCAAAGGAAAAAATTAAATCTATTTTAAGAAAAGAACATCAAAAGATAGTAGAAAATAAATAAAGAGAATCCATCTCCTAATTAGGAGATGGATTTTTTACTATCTAGGAAATTTAAATCCAATAAAAATAAGGTTTAGAAGAGTGGTGTAGAAGAAATTATGAAAAAAAACAAAAAACTTCTAAAAAAAACAAAAAAAGAGTAGACAAAAATTAGAAAGTGCGATATACT
>Ga0256827_10001474_pt1 | contig 15079 bp, 14 predicted proteins | sample CV84metaG_FD_185977 | JGI IMG/M metagenome (GOLD analysis project Ga0256827, IMG submission 185977) | Hydrothermal vent microbial communities from East Pacific Rise, Pacific Ocean - CV84 | ecosystem: Environmental > Aquatic > Marine > Hydrothermal vents | place: Pacific Ocean: East Pacific Rise... | reverse complement strand
ATCTTTTTTATCTCTATTTACATTTACACTTAACATACTCTCTACTTTTACACTACTATCATTTTTTAAACTAAATTTTAAAAGATAATCATCTCCATCTCTTATATTTTCAACTGATGTATACTCAAATGCTATATGGCCATTTGCATCGGTTGTGCCATCAAAACTATTAATTGTTCCGAAACTTCCATCAAAATAGTTTAAAAGAATAGATTCATTAGGTGCAGGTTGATGGTTATCATTTTCTAAGTAAATATCGATAACTTTTGATTGTAAACCAGCTGTAATAACACTATTTAAAGGAACAGCTGTAAGTGTATATTTTTTATAATCTTTATCTCTTTTACTTAAATCTACTTCTATTCCTGTTGTTACTCTAACAGAGTTGCTATCTTTGAGTTGAAAAGTTATGTTGAAGTCTTTGAGGTTTTGAACTGTTTTAGGAGATGTATATGTGACAGATATATGTCCTTTTGTGTCGGTTACACCATTAAAGCTATTAACTGTTCCAAAACTACCATCAAAATAATCAAAAAAGATAACCTCATTTATAGCTGGTTGATGTTTGTCATTTTCTACATAAATATCAATTACTTTGGATTCTAATGGCTGTGTAATTGTAACGATAGATGGTATAGATGTAAGAATATAATTTTTTTTATCAATATCTAAATCTATATCAATTTGACTCTTCACTTGAACATCATTATTATTGCTCAATTTGAATGTTATATTAAAATCATTTAAATTTGTAATAGTTCGTGGAGATTTATATTCAAAGGCTATATGACCATTACTATCTGTTATTCCAGAAAAAGAGTTTATTGTCCCATAACTTCCATCAAAATAATCAACATCAATTTTTTCATCTATTGCTGGTTTATTTTTATCTGCTTGAAGATAAATATCTATAATTTTTGATTGATTTGGTTCTCTAATTTTAGGAGTATCTGTAATTGCTGTCATCTTGTAGTTAGTATATTTTTGTTCAACTAAAAATGTCAAATTTAGGTCTACGTTGATTGATGTATCCTGATTATAAAGGTTTAAAATAACATTATTAGATAGATTTAAAAGTTTTAATTTTGCAACTGTTTTCATCAAGTTACTCGGCCCAATATAATTTAATTTAGCTTTTCCTTGGACAACAGTTATCTCAGAAGGTAATGTTCCTATATCTATACCATTTTTTACAATAGCATCAGGATATTTAATTTTTAATGTAGTATCAATATCTGTTGTATGTTGGTCACTATAAGCATAAATATCAATACTATCTGTTTGATTAGAAGTTTTAACATTTATAGAAGAATCTGATAAGACTAAACTACTTAATATAGCTTTTGTAGTACTATAATCACCTGAAGCATTAAAATCAATAAAGAGAGTTACATTCACATCGGCTCTTGTACTATTATGAAATAGGAATTTTACACCTTTATAGCCACTATCTTCTATCGCCTGTAAGTTTGGTGGTGCAGTATATGTAAAATGAACAGCTCCATCTACTATGGTTGCTTTTGGAGGAAAGATAGTCCCAAAATCTATACCTTTATCAATAAACTCTAGTGGCCATTGAAAAGTGATACTACCTTCAGTTGTAGTAGAACCATTAGAGTTAAAAGCCATAATCGTAATATCTTTTTGTTCGCTACTACTATGGACACTAATATTTGCTCCATTAACAATAGAAATTTTTTGAACTTCAGTTGTTGCCTCAATATCGATTGCAGGAAGTGTAGTATTTTGTTCATCACTATTTTTATTTTTGACAATATCTGATATGGTAAGATTACTATCAGTTGTAGGTAACGGGTCATCACTTAATCCACTATTATTACTTTGACAACCAGTAAAACTGATTATAAAACTTAAAAAAGTAATAAAAAATAAAATTCTAAAAATATTCATTATTTTTTCTCCTAAAGAAATAGAAAAAAATTATACCTCAAATAGCTATAAACTTAGATTACATTTGCCGTCAATACACTACTACTAAAAGCCCATTGAAAGTTATAACCTCCTAGCTCTCCTGTGACATCAACCACTTCCCCTATAAAATATAATCCCTCTACATCTAAAGATTCTAATGAATATCTGTTAAGCTCATTTACTAGCACACCACCTTTAGATACTTCAGCTTTTGAAAACCCAAAATTTCCAGCTGGAGCAAATTTATAATGATGAATGTTTTTCAGCTTCTCTTGTATCTCTGGAGTGATTTTTTTACACTCGATATCGGGAACATCAATAGCATTAAGAATAGCTTTAGATAATCTTTTAGGAAGATTTATAACTGAACTTATCTGTTTTTTAGTTCCTTCAATTAATTGTAATATATTTTCATTAGGTAGAAAATTTATACAAATATCCCCTTTTTGCCAATATAAAGAGGTAGATAAAATAGCTGGTCCACTTATCCCTTTGTGTGCAAAAAGCATATCTTCTTTAAGGATTTTATCCTCAACAGTGATATGAACATAACAGCTTAATCCACTTAACTCTTTCATCCAAAACTCTTTAGGTTGTAGTGTCATACCAACTAATGCAGGAGCAAATTCTTTTACTTTTATATGAAAACTTTTTGCTATTTTAAGTCCAATATCACTAGCTCCTAAAGTTTTAAAACTTTTTCCACCTGTGGCTACTATCACTTTTTTTGAGTAAAATTGTCCTTTTGATGTTACGGTTGTAAATACACCATTTTCTTTTGTAACACCAAAAATCTCACAATTAAGAGTTGTATTAAATTTTTGAGTTTTTCTTTTTAAAATATCTATAATCTCATCTGAACTATCTTTACAAAAATAGTAGCGTCCCTTCCTTATGATAGGAGTAACACCATTAAGTTTTAAAAATTCTAAAAGATTTTCTTTAGAAAAAGTAGAAAGGGCATATTCTATGAGTTCATTATCTCCATCATAATTATTTTCATTGACAGATATATTTGTTATATTGCACTTACCACCACCAGATATTTTTAGTTTTTTAGCTACTTTTTCATTTATATCTATTATTGCCACATCTAAATTTTTGTTTAGATGTGTTGCACACATTAAGCCACTTGCTCCTGCACCAAGAATGATGAGGTCATATATATGATTATTTTGCATCTGTTTAATAATCCATACTTAGAGGTTCTAACACTTCATATGTAATACGATTATTTGATGCTCTATACACTTTTATTTTTGAGGAACGATAGGAAATTATTGTTGGTCTATTTTTATTTAAAATATATCTTACTTGAGAGTAAAAAGCTGGTCTTGTAGAATCATCTGTAAACTCTCTATATGTAAAAAGTATCATGCCTCTTTCAACACCATCATATAAAAGTTCCATTTTACGATAAGATTTTTTTCTATCTGCTTGAACAGATTTTTTAAATACTAATTGATTACTTAAACTTGATGGTCCTATATAATTTCCACTTTTATAGACAACAAAAAAGTCAGTAACTTCTCCATACTCCTCGACAAAACAAACTTTTTCTGTTTTATCTGTTCCAATAGGTCTATAAAAAGGGCCACAATAATATACCTCTTCTGTTTCTAAATCTACATATTTTTGTGCAAAATCTCCCTTTTTAATAGAGATAGAACCAAAGAGGTTTGAGTCTTCAAAATCTTCTAAAATCCGAATACCTTTCACTTCTGTATAATCATACTTATTTATGATAGGTTCTCCTCTATTTCTTGTCATTCTTCTATGCTCTTTCGTATCTGAACCTACTTTCATTTTTTTTTCTGGAAGTGCTTCAAATGAACCGATACAACCAGTAAGAAACAGTATTATGGTTATTGAAAAAAGTAATATATGTGTTTTCATTTTAATCCTTTAATGTAATAAAAAAATATTTTTTCGTTAAATCTTTCAACTCTTCTTTCAACTCTACTTGTGTTTTTGTTGTAACAGAGTTATAGAGTTCTTCCGAAATATTTATAAAACTTTGAAGTAACTCTTTATCAAAATGTGTACCACTATTTTCTTTAAGTATCTCAATAGCTTTATTATAACTAAAAGCTTTTTTATAAGGTCGTTGAGATGTTAATGCATCAAATACATCGATGATAGCAAATATTCTTGCTATCAATGGTATGTTTTTACCTTTTAATCCATTTGGATAACCCGTACCATCATATTTTTCATGATGGTATAAAATCACATCTTTTGCATTTTCTAACCAAGGATTATCTTGAATAATTTGAACTCCTTTTATAACATGCTCTTTCATAATAATAAATTCTTCATCAGTTAATTTACCATTCTTCAATAATATATTATCTGGAATTCCTATTTTACCAATATCATGTAAAAATGCGCCAACTATTATTTTTTTTATATTTTCATCATTTAGATTGATGGCAATAGCTAATTTAATTGAATATAATGTTACTCTATAATTATGTTCACTTGTATCACTATCTCTTAATGCAATAGTATTTCCTAAAGTATTAAGGGTCATTAGATTACTAGATAATAATTCTATCTGTTTTTGATTTAATTTTTGATAGGAAAGATAGATAAGAGGAAATATAATTAAACTAAATAATAAAATAGTTCCAATAATTATAAGAATCATTATAAAAACTTTATTTTTAAATTTATGAATAAGTTTAGGGTCAATATATTGTGTTCCTTCTATATAACCAAGTAGTTGATTTTTATTGTATATAGGATAAAAAATTTGTAAAAAATAGTGTTTATGTTCTATCTCAAAATATTTATGTTGTATTTCATTTGAAATTTGAAATTTATAACTACTAAATTCATTATATCGTTTCATAAGTTTTATCTCATTTATGTACTTTTTATTTTTTTGAATTAATTCAAAAAATTTATGTTGATTTTTATCATATACTTCAACAGATAAAAAATGTGCAGATTTCATAATCATATTAAGATGTTCTTTGAGATGTTCTTGAGACAATATATCTCTTTAAGATGTTCTTTGAGATGTTCTTGAGACAATATATCTCTATTCATATCGTATGTTTTTAATGCTATATTTACATCTAAAGCTAAATTGTTTTTAAGTGAGTTATAAAAATTATATTTTTGAATATATATGGTCAGTGAAGAACTTGCTATTCCTAAGAACACTATACTAAATATAGCTCTTTTAAAAAAAGAACTAATAATATTATTATTATTATATTTCATTATAATTTACCTTTGTTGAATATCATATTCTAATTCTAACAAGATTAAAACAATAGATTAAGTTTTAAAGAAAGTGATATAATTTTAAAATTAAAAAAAAAGAGAGAAAATATGGAACTATGTGTTGCACTTGATTTGGCTACAAAAGAGGAAAATCTTACTTTAGTTGAAAAAATAAAAGATTATAATATTTGGCTTAAAGTTGGTTTAAGAACTTATATACGTGACGGAGAGGAGTTTTTAATAGCTCTTAAAAAGATAAATCCAAATTTTAAGATATTTTTAGATTTAAAGCTTTATGATATTCCAAATACTATGGCTGATTCAGCTGAATCCATTATGGGTTTAGGAGTAGATATGTTTAACCTTCATGCAAGTGCTGGAAAGCGTGCTATGAGTGAAGTTATGAATCGGCTTGAAAAATATGAAAAAAGACCTATCGTTCTAGCTGTGACTGCCTTGACATCTTTTAGTGAAGAGGAGTTTCAAAAAGTTTATGAAAAAGATATAAATACTAAAGCAGACCAATTTGCTAAAGATGCTATGGATAGTGGATTGGATGGAGTTGTTTGTTCTGCATTTGAAAGTGCTTCTATCAAACATATCACAGATAAATCTTTTATGACACTTACTCCTGGAATACGACCATTTGGAGAAGATGCTGGTGACCAAAAAAGAGTAGCAGATATAGAGTTTGCACATAATGCTTTTGTTGATTTTATAGTAGTAGGGCGTCCTATCTATAAATCTGAAAATCCTGCTGAAGTTGTGAATAAGATTTTAGAAAAGTTATAAAACAACAATAAAAGATAAAAAAAAGCTTTAAAGTGTATAATTTCGTAACACTTTTAGGCTAGGAGCACTATATTGTCTGATTTAACACTTATATTACTTGCCGCTGGTAGTTCTAGTCGTTTTGGGCTAGATGTCAAAAAGCAATGGTTACGTATAGAACATCAACCACTGTGGCAATTTGTAGCACAAAAGCTTGAAAAAAGTAACCTGTTTAAAAAGATAATTATTACATCATCTTCTGATGATATAGAGTTTATGAAAAACTATGCTAATTATTCGTTTGTAGAGGGTTCAGACACTCGTCAAAAATCTCTAAAAAATGCCTTAAAAGAAGTAGATACAGAGTTTGTTTTAGTAAGTGATATCGCTCGTGCTTGTATCAATGAAAATTTCTTAAATTTTATTATCTCTAAAAAAAATATAAGTGATTCTATCGTTCCATATCTTAATGTTACAGATACGATAGTGTATAAAAATACAACAATAGATAGAGATGAGGTAAAGCGTATTCAAACGCCTCAACTCTCAAAAACATCTATTTTAAAAGATGCTCTTGAAACAGATAAAGAGTATACAGATGAGAGTAGTGCCATCGTTGCTAATGGGGGAACTCGTGAGTTTATTTTAGGGGATGAAGATGCTCATAAAATCACCTATTTTCAAGATTTAAAGAAAATTCCTTGCTTAAAAAAACCATCTAAAGATATACTTAGTGGAAATGGTTTTGATGTACATGCTTTTGAAGATAAAAAAGAGATGTGGTTAGGTGGTATTCATATCGATAGTTCTTATGGGTTTAAAGCACATAGTGATGGTGATGTAGCAATTCATTCACTTATAGATGCACTTTTAGGTGCTAGTGGTATGGGAGATATTGGGATGATATTTCCTGATAATGATGATAGCTATTTAGGAATAGACTCTAAAAAACTTCTTGAAATTATCGTAAAAAAGATATATAATTTTGGTTTTATTATTGTAAATGTTGATATAACAATAACAGCACAAAAACCGAGAATTGGAAAATATAAACAGCAGATGAGAGAAACTTTAGCAAAGATATTAAATATAGATAAAGCAAGAGTAAATGTAAAAGCAACAACAACTGAAAAACTTGGTTTTATAGGTAGAAGTGAAGGTGTTGGTGTTATCGCAAATGCAAATTTAAAATATTTTGATTGGTCAAAATAAAAATTAACGAAGGTAAAAGATTGAGAATATTGATAATTGAGAACGAAATTTATTTAGCACAAAGTATTGCTACAAAGTTGGGGGAAAGAGGTCATATTTGTGAGATGAGTACATCAACAAAAGATGCTATAAAAAACACAGATTATGATGTTGTTTTATTATCTACAAATATAAATGGACAAGATTTCAATCCTGTTATAGAAACATTTAAGAACTCTATTGTCATTTTAATGGTTTCCTATATTAGCAATGATACTGTATCTAAACCATTGTCTGCTGGTGCAAAAGATTATATTTTAAAACCTTTTATGATAGAGGAACTTATACGTAAAATCGACCATTATCAAGATTATGAGAGAATAAAAAAGAGAAATGAAGCATATGAAAAATATCTCACACACTCCTTTGAAAATGTTACAACAGAGCATAATCACACTTCTATAACACTTCCTGTTTTTATATCATCAAGTTTTCAAAAGTATGCAGATGCTTTTGCATTTAAACATGCTCAAGTAAAAAATAAACCTATCTATTTTATAAATCTTCAAGAACCAAAAGCTATGGAGGAGATAACGAATGCTTCTGTTAATAGTATCGTATATATAATCAATTTTAATATCTTAAAGAAAAATGAGAAAAAGTTATTTTTAGAGTTAATTGTAGATAAACAGGTTATTGTGACAAGTAATGATAAAATCGAAGATATAAATTTTCCTATTATAGAGATAAAAAGTGAAAATAGTATTTTTGATAAAAGTGATATTTTACCGATAGAGGATTATGTAAGATTTATTGTACTGCAATATCAACATAAATATCCCGATACAGAACTTTCTAAAAAGCTTGGTATTAGTCGTAAAAGTTTATGGGAAAAAAGAAAAAAATATGATATTGTCAAGAAAAAATAAAACTATATATATAGACAAAGAAGCTGGTTCAGCCCTTGAACTTGTAAAAGATAAAGTTTTTTATCCCCTTGTGAGTCTTATGGGGAAAGAGACCAGTAGAAAAGTTCTTAAAACAGGTCTTATAAAAGATAAAAGTTTCCCTTTCCCTTTTATTTTAGCACCTACGGGGAAAAAAAATCAGGAAGTAATATCATCTCTTAATTTAGGTGAAACAGTTACAATTCTTTGTGAGGGAGAGGAGTTTGCTACTCTTGTCGTTGATGAGATATTTGAGATAGACCCTCAAGAGAGAATAAAAGATATTTACGGCACAGATGATTTATCACATCCTGGTGTGAAATCAACTATTAAACGAATAGGAAAATTTGCTATCAGTGGTGAATATGAACTTATACAACCTTCTCAAAATCAAAATATAAAAATTATTCAAGATGCTAAAAATGTTATTAATGCAAAACATACAACATCTCTTTTTATGGCTGTAAATCCTCTTCATCGTGGACATGAACGTCTTATTCGTCAGTCATTAGATGATACTGACCTTCTTGTTATATTTTTACTTAAACCCTATGAAACATCTAATCTTAGTTATGAGATACGTAAAGAGGCTTTAGAGTATTTTATATTGAACTTTTTACCTAAAAATCGTGTAGTAATTGTTCCTTTAGAAAATAGCTATATATTTGCTGGTTTTAATGAGATAATTATAGATTCAATAGTTGCTAAAAACCATGGATGTGATAAACTTATAGTTGGGCGTAACCATGCTGGACTTGGTATGTTTTATGATTGTAACTCTAACAAATCTATTATAGATAGGGTTAAAGGGATAGATATAGATATTCAAATAGCTGGAGAGTATGTTTATTGTAACAGATGCACAACACTTGTTAGCAAAGATACTTGTCCCCATGGACAACATCACCATATCTCTTATCATGCAGAATCTATTCTTGCACTCTTAGAGTTAGGAATACTCCCTCCTGCTGTACTTATAAGAAAAGAGATTTCAGCTTTTATACTTTCTAAACTGTTACCAAATAGATTTAAAAATCTTGAAAAGCTTTATTCAGATACTTTTCCTGTGGAGGGATTATTAAAAGAGCATACAGAGAAAGATTTTTATCTGGAGTTGATGAAACTTTATCAGACTACTTCACTTACATAGAGTTTAGATATTAAAAAGGAAAAACATAATGAACAGATTTTTTATTACCCTAGGATATAGTGGTTTATCTCCCGTAGCCCCTGGAACAGTTGGAACATTAGTTTCTCTTCCTCTTGGTATGCTTATACTTATCTATTTTGATGCTTATACACTTTTTCTAGCTACTGCATTGATTAGTATAGTTGCTATCAAAGAGATAAACAGATATGAAGAGAGAACAAACTCTCATGATGATAAAAGTATAGTGATAGATGAGTTGGCTGGTATGTGGTTTGCACTGAGTGTTGCTCCAGCTGTTACTGTTTCCTTTTCAGAGATTACAAACTTAGAAAATGGTTTTCTAATCCAATCTATTTTAGCTTTTATACTTTTTAGATATTTTGATATTGCAAAACCTTCTATTATCGGTCGTATAGACCGTGAAACAAAGGGTGGTATAGGTGTAATGGGTGATGATATTATCGCTGGTTTTTCAGCTGGAATAGTAACAGCTTCTATTTGGCAAGGTATACTTTACCTCAATATTTTTTAAGGAGAGAATAATTATGAAATTTTTATGGACACCATCATCACATTTTAACTTGGCGAACTTGTTTACATTTGTAAATATTACTGCTGGTCTTTTAGCTATATATTTCATCACACAAAATAACTTTTTTGTAGCGATAATTTTAGCTTGGATTGGTGGAGCATTTGATATATTTGATGGTAAAATCGCTAGAAAATATAAACTTTCTAATGAGTTTGGAGTGCAACTCGATAGTTTTGCAGATTTTTTAAGTTTTGTACTTGTTCCTGTCTTTTTGATTTTTCAAGCAGTATATGCAAACTCTTTAGATGGAGTATTACTTATATTAGCATCTGTTACAAGTATATATTATGTTATCTCAGGGTTAAGAAGATTAATCCATTTTAATATACATACAGATGCTGGAGAAGTAGATAAATATTTTACAGGTGTACCAACTCCTCTTGGAGCTATACTCTCTTGGTTGGTTTACCTTCTTTATAGCTATTCTATTGTTCCCTCTTTTGTAGTTATATTTTTAACAGCCATTATTGGATGGAGTTTAAACTCCACTATTAAAGTAAAACATCCTTAATTCAAGGCTGTTTTAACATCTACACCATCGAAATTTCGATATAATCCCTCTATAAAATAATTATACAAAGAGAATAAAATATGCAAAGAATTGAACCAATGACAATTTTCGGTTATGAAAAATTACAAGCTGAAGTAAAAGATTTAAAACAGGTAAAACGTCCTCAAGTTGTGAAAGATATTGAAGAAGCTTTAGAACATGGTGACCTAAAAGAAAATGCTGAATATCATGCAGCAAAAGAGATGCAAAAAAATATAGATAATCGTTTAGCAGAACTTCAAGTTATTATAGGAAGTTCTCAGATAGTAGACCCTAGTGAATTAGCACACTCGAAAATTAGTTTTGGTTCGACAGTGATGATGACAGATATGGATACAGATGAAGAGCTTACGTATACTATCGTTGGTGGATGTGAATCAAACCCAGATATGGGACTTATCTCTTTTAACTCTCCTTTAGCAAAACAGCTTTTAGGAAAAGAGGAGGGGGATGAGGTTAAAGTTATCTTACCTGGTAGAAATAGAGAGTATGAGATAGATGAGGTCAAATATCAGGAGATAGTTTTTGAAACTCACTAAGATTAATGTAGGTATTGTTGGTGCAACAGGATATACAGGTTTAGAACTTGTTAAAATGATATTAAATCATTCTGTTTTCAATCTCAATTATATAGCAAATTCAGAGGGTGGAACAACTATAAATAGACTTCACCCCTCTTTAAATGGTGTGTGTGAAGAGAGTGTACATAAGGCAGATATAAGAGATATAGTACTCCATTGTGAATTAGTATTTTTAGCACTACCTCATAAAACAGCTATGGAGTATGTAAAACCACTTATAGCAAAGGGTGTAAAAGTTGTTGATTTATCAGCTGATTATAGATTAACTCAAGATGTTTATGAAGAGTTTTATACAAAACATACAGATAGTAAAAATCTTTCTCACGTAGTCTATGGTCTTCCAGAACTCTTTAGAGAGGAGCTGAAATCTGCTAAACTTGTAGCAAATCCAGGTTGTTTTCCTACCTCTGCAATTTTAGGTTTAGTTCCATTTATGGAAAAACGTATAAAAAATACACCTATTATTATAGATGCAAAAACAGGTGTAAGTGGAGCTGGGAAAAAGTTAAGTGAAGTGACTCACTTCGTTAATGTAAATGATAATCTTTTTGCTTATAATCCACTTTTACATCGTCATGCTCCAGAGATAGCTCAAAAACTTGGTGTAAATTTTGAGGAAGTCAATTTTGTGCCTCATCTTGTACCAGTTACCCGTGGAATGCTCTCCTCTATCTATATTCAAGTTGAAGGAGAATTTGATGCTTATGAACTTTTGCAACAGTTTTATAAAGATGATATTCATATAAGAGTATCTCAAAATCCAGTAGATATGAAAAGTGTATCTGGTACAAATTTTTGTGATATATATGTTCAAAAAAAAGGTAATATACTTTTTATCTTAAGTGCAATAGACAACCTTATGAGAGGTGCATCTTCTCAAGCAATAGTAAATGCAAATATTATGATGGGTCTTGATGAATCTATGGGAGTACCAAATATAGCTTATGTTCCATAGTCAAGTCACTATAAAAGAGGGTGCATTTTTAATTGCAGATGCCCATTATTCTACTTTTCGTCCCCACTTTTTAGAGTTTATAAAAGATATAGACTCTAAAAAATTACAACCTACACAACTTATACTTATGGGTGATATTTTTGATAGTTTATTTGGTCAAGTAGAATATACACAAGATAAAAATAAAAAATTAATAGAACTTTTAAATCATATATCAATAAAGATTGAGATTATATATTTAGAGGGAAATCATGATTTTAATCTTCAAAAAATATTTCCAAATATAAAAATATTTTCTTTATCTCAACAGCCTGTTTTAGCATCTTTTAAAAAGAAAAAGATTTATCTCTCTCACGGTGATTTTAATGGAGGAGTAGGCTATAAAATATATAGTTTATTTATTCGAAACTCTTTATTACTCTCTTTTATCTCTGTTTTAGATAGTTTAGGTTCTCATTTTATTATAAAAAAATTAGAAAAATATCTTTCTGAAAAAGATGATTGTAATAAAATTACAGATTTTCAACTTTTTACAAATAAAAGATTAAGAAAAAGATATAGTTGTGATTATTTTATAGATGGACACTTCCATCAAAATAAACAATTTCCAATTCAAAGCTTTATTTATATAAATCTTGATGCTTTTGCATGCAATCAAAGATATTTTAGTGTAAAATTACTAAATAATAAAGAACTATTGGAAGAACATATCTTCTCTAAAGGGATAAAAGAATGAATGATAATTCACTAAAAGTTGGTTCTAATGAGATGGAACTTGTAGATTTTCGTATATTACGACAAGAAGAAGATAGTGTATATGAGGGTATATATGGTATCAATGTTTCAAAAGTTCGTGAGATTATACGTGTACCAGATTTAACAGAACTTCCAGGAACTCCTGAATTTATCGAGGGTATATTTGATTTGAGAGATGTTGTTATACCTGTTGTTAATTTAGCAAACTGGATGGGAATAACACCTCCTGCTGATATTGAAAAAAGTTTTAGAGTTATTATTACAGAGTTTAATAATGTACTTATAGGATTTATAGTTCACGAAGCAAAAAGAATTAGAAGAATAAATTGGAGCGATATTGAACCTGCAACATTTGTAAGTGGTTCTCTTGATGGCAATAAAATCACAGGTGTAACAAAGATAGAGAATGACAATGTATTACTTATTCTTGATTTAGAGAGTGTTGTTCAAGACTTAGGTTTATATGAACCAGATATAGATAATGTACCACAAGATTTAGAGATGTTTTCAGGAGTAGCTTTAGTTTTAGATGATAGTTCAACAGCAAGAAAAATAGTAAAAGAGGCCTTAATTAAGATGGGTTTTCACGTTGTTGAGGCGATAGATGGTCAAGATGGTTTAGAAAAACTAGATGGTTTATATAATACTTATGAGGGTGCTTTGTCTGAACATCTTAAAATAATTATTTCAGATGTAGAGATGCCTAGAATGGATGGTTTTCATTTTGCAGCTAATGTAAAAGAGGATGAAAGATTTGCCAACATTCCTATTGTATTTAACTCATCAATAAGTGACCATTTTAGTGAAAATAGAGGTTTAGAGGCTGGTGGAGAAGCTTATTTAGTTAAGTTTGAAGCGAGTTCATTTTATGATGAAGTAGCACGTGTTGTTCGTGCTCATATGAAATAGGAGTGTAGATATGGATGAATTTCAGGAGATATTACAAGATTTTTTAGTTGAGTCATTTGAATTAGTAGAAAAATTAGATGAAGATTTAGTTGAGTTAGAAAATACTCCAGAAGATTTAGAGCTTTTAAATGGAATATTTCGTGTTGCACATACAGTTAAAGGTGCATCTTCATTTTTAAACTTTGATGTTTTAACACATTTGACACACCATATGGAAGATGTTTTAAATAAAGCTAGACATGGTGACCTTATAATTACACCAGATATTATGGATGTTGTTTTAGAGTCTATTGACCTTATGAAAGCACTTTTAAATACTATTAGAGATACAAGTGCAGATGCAGGTATTGATGTAGCTGATTGTGTTATAAAACTTGATAAAATCAGTGGTGGAGATGGGGATGTTCCTATGCCAACACCAAAAGTAGTTGAAACACCAGTTATTGAAGAGAAAGTTGTCGTAGAGGAAACAGTAGCTGAAGATGAACCTGATTATGACAATATGGCTCCAGATGAGTTAGAAGCTGAGATAGAAAAACTTTTAAGTCAGCGTCAAGAGGAAGATAGAATAAAGCGTGAGGCAAAGATAGAAGCAGGAGAACCTGTTCTTGAAGCACCTCATATTGAAGATGAGGCTGAAGAAGATGTTGTAGCTCAACCTCCTATTCCAACAGTAGTACCAGTTACAGTACCAGTAGCAGTTCAAAAAACACCTGTTGCTCCTAAAAAAGCTAAAGTAGAAGAACCAAAAGGGGATGCAAAAGCAGCAGCTCCTACAAAACGAGCTCCAGCAACAGTAGAACAAACAATTCGTGTAGATGTAAAAAGACTTGACCATCTTATGAATCTTATCGGGGAACTTGTTCTTGCTAAAAATAGACTTATTAAGATAAACGATGATGTTGAAGAACGTTATGAGGGTGAAGAGTTTTTAGAGGAGTTAAATCAAGTTGTATCTATCGTTTCATTGGTTACAACTGACCTTCAAATTGCAGTTATGAAAACAAGAATGCTTCCTATTGGTAAAGTTTTTAATAAATTTCCTAGAATGATTCGAGATTTAACTCGTGAATTGAACAAGAAAATAGAGTTAGAAATATCTGGAGAGGATACTGAACTGGATAAATCTATCGTTGAAGAGATTGGTGACCCTTTAGTTCATATTATTAGAAACTCTTGTGACCATGGTATTGAGATACCTTCAGTTCGTCTTGAATCTGGAAAACCAGAAACAGGAACAATTACATTAAAAGCATATAATGAAGGAAACCAAATCGTTATTCAGATAGATGATGATGGAAAAGGTTTAGATGCTGAGATGCTTAAAGATAAAGCGATGGAAAAGGGTTTAATTACCGAAAAAGAAGCTGATTCTATGAGTGAAAAAGAGGCATTTTTATTGATTATGAAACCAGGATTTTCAACAGCGGCCTCTGTTACAAATGTATCTGGTCGTGGTGTTGGTATGGATGTTGTAAAAACAAACATAGATAAAGTTAATGGTATTATAG
>Ga0256827_10001473_pt1 | contig 15084 bp, 10 predicted proteins | sample CV84metaG_FD_185977 | JGI IMG/M metagenome (GOLD analysis project Ga0256827, IMG submission 185977) | Hydrothermal vent microbial communities from East Pacific Rise, Pacific Ocean - CV84 | ecosystem: Environmental > Aquatic > Marine > Hydrothermal vents | place: Pacific Ocean: East Pacific Rise... | reverse complement strand
CTGCCTACTGCTAAACTGCCTACTGTTAAACTGCCAACTTGTCTAAAGTCTAACATCTAAAATTCACCATCTCTTAAACTATTGTTAAGAAGGTGTACTACCATAAATTTCTTTCATATCGGGTAATTCGGTAAAATAATAATGAGCCCAAATAAAGATATGATTAAAAATTGCAACAATAATTGCTGCTTCGGAAAAATAAAATAGCCCTGGTATATAAAGTATCATTAAACCAAAAATATACATACCATTATTTGTATATTTAAAAATGCCTTTTTTTACATATGGGGCATTGTAATTTTTATCAAAATGGTCTATCCCATAAGCTCTTTCAATAGTAAAATATTTTTTTACAGAATAAAATAGAAAAATCACTACAGGAATAATAAAAGCAATAATAAGATATAGAATAATTGGATTTACTTGTAATGTATTTTTGTTACTTACAGCTAAAAAAATAATAAAAATTAATCTACTAACAAACAAAATAGAAAACCCTATTGAATAGTATTTAAAAGACTTTTGAACTCCAAAATAAGACGAAAAAGTTTGTTTATACAGTTCAAATCTCCAAACAAGAACAACATAAGCTTGGTGTATTATAGGGATTATAATTGCAATCCAGAACCAAACTTTTGTTTCAAATCCAAATAAATTACCTTTTAAAACTGATGTAATATCAACAAAAAAATATTTTAAAAAGAAAATTAATACTAAAGCCGTTAAAAATTGCCATATTTGGTACTTATAAATTTTTCTCATAATTGTATTTTCAACAAATTTAATTAAAAAACACCATTTATACTCAATTCATTTAACTTTTCGGGAATTTATGCAAATTTATTTTTTATTTTTTAGAGTTTAAAACTCTAAGCATATAGGTTGTACTTATAAATTTAAACAAATATAAAAGAAAAAGTAGAAAACCCGAAAAGTTTTGTGGTTTTGAGTATAATTAATGCTTGTCTATAAACTCAAGAGATTGAACTATAAAGTTCGAGTTTACTCACATTATTAATATTTTTTGTGTTCGGGAACTCCTTTCAGTCGGTTAAGGGGTGTGTGAGGAATTTAAACCGCAGAATACAAAGGTATTTGAGGATTTGGATTAAGCAACAACGCAGAAATCGGATTTTATAGACAAATCTTAATAATAAAAACCTTTTAGAAATAAAAATAATAAATAAGCTGCTGTTAAAATATTATTTGTTAATTTTGTTTATTGTAATAAAATAATTAACAGAAGTGTTTGTGCATAAAGTCAATTAATTGAGTATAATAACAAAATGTTAATAAATATATCAACACTAACAACTGAGGTATATTAAATATTGTTAAATTAGGGGATTCAAAAAAATGAAATATTAAATTATTATTAGAGTAACTTTCAAATAGATATAGATTATGAACAAAATTTACATTAGCTTAATTTCGATAGTTTTATCCTTTAATTTTGTAACTGTAGAAGCACAAAATACAGTTGATACAGCAAGATTTAATCAAAAAATTGACCCTGAAGATTTTAAACCTGAATTATTTAAAGAAGTATTTCTACATCAATATAACGCATATAGAATTAATAATGAACTAGATAGTATAAAAGAAAATAGTATATTAATGAAAGCTGCCGAAGATCAAGCAACTTACATGGTAAGCAAAGATGAAAAAACTATCTCGCAAGGAGGAAAAAAGAAAACTACTGGCGATAGAGTTGAATATTATGGCGGTTCTCAATTCGCATTTGAATTAATAAATAAGATTAATATAAACAAAGGTAAAACCCTATTAAGATATAGTGATGTTGTTGAAGACATGCTTTTTAAATGGTCATCAAATAAAAAAGCTAGAACATTGCTAGAAAACAAAAATTTTATTTTTATTGGGGTATATGCAGCCAGCAATCTTTCCGGTAAAAAAGCATATATATCAATAGTTTTTGGTAACTATAAATCATTTAATAAAGGTGTTGAGCATAGAAACGAACTTGCTGTACCTTACACAACAAAAAAATATGGTTTAAAATCTTACGACCAAAGAACATGTAAAAAAGTTGAACAATTCAAAAATATTGAAGAATTACAAAAAGGTATTTATGTAAAAGGCGATTATATATATTTTAAATACAACGATTTAAAAAGATTAAAAAAACTAATAAGTAGTAGTGGCAAAAATGGTTTGGCTGTAGATATTGTACAAAAAGAGCAATATCTTTGTGGTCAAGAAAACATTATAGACCATAACCTTGTTAACAAAGGTGTTCTTGTTAAAAGAATTTGGATGAGTAAAATGATGAAAAAAAATCTTATTCAAGACAAAAAAGAACGCAAGAAAAAAATAGATGTTGTTATTGGCAAATGGCCAAAAGGACTAGATGCAAATGGAGACTACGAATACAACTTACTTATTATTAGAGACAAACACGTTTGTAGGAATATAAACCAATCTTATCTTGAAAAAGGAAGTTTAGAATACAATGATAATACTTGGTTTTTGCCGGATACTGTTGTTGTTACAGGTATGGAATACAAACCAGTTGCAGAAGAAAGCGATTTATCTTTTAAAATATCCTTTGAAAGAAATAAATTTGACTATAAACAAGAAGATATAAAACCGTTTTTAGATGCTTTGAATGAACCAGATTTTATTGTTCAAACACTTAATATTGCAGCATATTCGTCAATAGAAGGAAATGTTGCTACCAATAAAAAATTACAAAAAAGGAGAGCCGAAAGCATAGTGCAATCATTAAAAGATATGCAAGGAGGAAAAAACATTAAAAAAACTATTCAAACCGATGATAGTTGGGAAGATTTTAAAAACTCTGTTAAAGGCACAAAATATGCAAACATGGCTTCTATGACTAAAAGTGAAGCCCAAGCATATATAAAAGAACATAACCTAAAAAGTAAATTAGAATATTTATTAAAAGACCAAAGATATGCTCAATTAGATATGCATATAAAATACGAAATTGAAGGACAAAAAGAACAAGCTTATGTAGTTAGTCGTTTCAACAAAGCAGCAAGAAACTGCGGCGATAAAGACAAAGCTTTATTAATTCAAAAATATATTTTTAATAAAGTTATAGATGACGAGTACGACAAAGAAGCTGTATTTAATATGGTAATTGATAGTAATAATGCAGAATGTGTAGGTTTGTTAATGAATAAACTTTGGTTAGAAAAATTTGTAAATGAAGATGTTATTGATGATGAAACATGCAAACGCATTAACAAATATTTTGAACTAGCTCCTAAAAATCCATATATAATATTTAATAAATATTTTTGCGAAATACAAAATGGAGTATATAAATCTATGGACAAAATAGATAGAATGCAAAATAAAATAGATGCATTATACAGAACTAAATTAAGCAAAGAATTAATAGATAACTTAAATCTAGAATTTCAGTTTATTGTAATGAATACAGTAGATACAACAGACGCTCCTAACAGTATGGTTACAGAAAGTTTAGAAAGAATTAAAAAAATAGTAAATGTTGAAGATGCAAATTGGCAAAGCTCTTTAAAACTAGCATACATATTTATTGACCATGGAGATTACGACTATTCTGCAAAACTTTTAGAACCTTTTATATATAGAGACAAAGTTTATGACGAATTATTATTTACATACATCTCTCTTTGTTCGTACTCTACATACAGAATGATGTCGAACAGATTTGTTACAGCAATGCAAAAAGCAAAAGCTGCAGACCCAAAACGTTTCTGCAAACTTTTTAAAGGAGACAAATTTTCAATTCAAGTACTAGAAAACACTATTGTTAAAGGGTTGTATTGTAAATCATGCAAATAAAAATTTATCATATAATCTTTCTTTTATTTTCATTTTGGAATATAAGCTTGTTTGGACAGAGCAACTCTCTCGAAAATCAGTTTAACAAAACCTTAACTCCAGAGCAAAGAAAATCATACAATGATAAAGTACAACTGAATTCTCAGAAAATAAAAGAGAATCCCAATAATTATATTTACTATTTGCGTAGAGGTATTGCATATTCATATCTGGGTTTAAACCCCGATGCAATAAAAGACTACAATAAAACAATAGAACTAAGACCTGATATTCCTGAGCCATATTACAATAGAGGTATTGCTCGTGCACGTTTTAGATACACCAAAACATCTTGTCTCGACATTAAAAAAGCAGCCGATTTAGGTTTAGATAATGCAGTTATGCTGTATAAGAAAAAATGCCAATTGTATTTTAAGGATATAGGTGTTATAGAATAAATAAAAATAAACTAAAATATGAAACCCTTTTTAAAGGAAGTTACAGAAATATTATATTCTAAATATAAAGATAACTTAGATAAAATAGCTGTTGTTTTCCCCAATAAAAGAGCTAAATTATATTTCAATAAATACCTTTCAGAAATAATTAGTAAACCAATATTTTCGCCAAATATTTTAACAATTAATGAGTTTATTGACAAATTTACAAAACTTAGAATTAGTGATGAATTAACACTTAGCTTTTATTTATATCAGGTTTTTAAAAAGCATATTAAATCAACCGAAAATTTCGATGATTTCTACTACTGGGGGCAAATGCTAATTAAAGATTTTAATGATATTGACAACAATATTGTTAATGCTAAAAACATTTTCACACATGTATCAAACCTTAAAGAAATAGATAATATTTTTGATTATTTAGATGAAAATCAGAAAAAAGCAATAGAATATTTTTGGCATAGTTTTAAGAAAGACAAAATATCTCCCCAACAAAAAGATTTTTTAAATATTTGGAAAAAACTATCTGATATATATACCGATTTTAACAAGTTACTAGAAAGTAAAAATACAGCCTATCAAGGAATGATTTACAAAGATGCATTAATAAATTTTAACCTAAATTATTATAACAAAGAACTTAAATACAAAAAAGTAATTTTTATAGGTTTTAATGCACTAAACAAAACCGAAAAAAAACTTTTTGATTTTCTTAAGAAAGAAAACAAAGCTGAGTTTTATTGGGATTACGACGAATATTATATAAATAACGAAATTCACGAAGCAAACTATTTTTTAAAAGATAATCTTAAAAAATACCACACAGAAAACACTATAAACAACGATAATATTCGACAAGAAAAAAATATTGAAATAGTATCTACTCCGTCTAATATTGGGCAAGTAAAACTAATTGCAAAATTTATTAACGAATTTAAACAACAAAAAAATTTCGATATTAACAAAACCGCAATTGTTTTGGCCGACGAAAGTTTATTAATACCTATTTTAAACTCAATACCCGAATTTATTGATAATGTTAATATTACAATGGGGTTTCCTATTTACGAAACACCTGCCTATACCTTGTTTAATAACTTAATAGAGCTTCAACAAACTAAAAAAAAGAATGGCTTTTTTTATCATAAAACAGTAAAAAAATTAATAGAACATCCATACATAAAAAGTATGTATATTGATGATGCTAATAAATTAATTGCAGACATAATAAATTTTAACAGTATTTATATAAAAGATGAAACCCTTAAAAAGAACGATTTATACAAATTATTATTCTTAGACATTACAAATGCCGAAAATATTTCTACATATATAAATGACATAATATTTTTTATAACAAACTCGTTAAAAGATAGTAATAATAACAATTATAAAATAATTACAGAATATTTATACTCTATTTTTTTAACAGTTAAAAAACTTAATGATATACTAAAAACTTCGAGTATTAAAATACAGATTGAAACATATTTAAGCATATTAAAAACCATAATTAAAACCAAAACATTACCCTTTACAGGCGAGCCTTTGCAAGGTTTGCAAATAATGGGGATTTTAGAAACTCGTACTCTCGATTTTGAAAACCTAATTTTTCTTTCGCTAAACGAAGGCATTTTACCCAAAACTTCATCGTCAACATCTTACATACCATATAATATCCGCAAAGGATTTGGTTTGCCCACAATAGAACATCAAGATGCAGTATATGGATATTATTTTTATAGACTTTTACATCGAAGCAAAAATATTAAATTGGTTTATAATAGTGCTATAACAACAAGTAACAAAGAAAAGTCGAGATTTTTAACTCAATTGATATTAGAAAATTTTAATAATTATAAACTTAGTAATTTAAGTTTTAATGTTAATAACACTAACAATAAAGAAATTATAATTGAAAAAAATAAAGAAATTACAGAGAAATTAAACAGATATTTTAATCCTACAAATAAATTATCTCCATCGGCAATAAACACTTATCTTAATTGCAGTTTAATGTTTTATTTTAGATACATTGCATTAATACCCGAGCCAAAAGAAGTATCAGAAGATATTGACCCAATGCAGTTTGGCAGTATCTTTCATAAAGCAATGGAATGTTTATACACTAGTTTTAAAGATAATAAAACGCTTATCAATAAAGAAAATTTAATTAACATATTAAACTCTAAACAAACTATTGAAAATGCTATATTACAAGGATTTTCAGAAGAAATATTTAATCTAAAAGACAAAATAATCTCTTTAGAAGAGCTACACGGTAAAAATATTCTTATATATAATGTGATAAAAGATTACGTAATTAAACTTTTACAACAAGATTTAAAAAAAGTTCCGTTTACTATTGTAGAGCTTGAACAAAACAATTATATACCACTAACAATAAATATTAACGGAAAAACAAAAACAATAAACACAGGAGGAAGCATAGATCGTGTTGATTTTAAAGATAACACATATCAAATATTAGATTACAAAACAGGAAGTGCCGATGGTGTATTTTCTAATATAGAAGAACTTTTTGATATCACAGCAAAAAAACGTCCGAAAGAAATATTGCAAACATTTATTTACACTATTGCTTTTATGCACCAAAATAAAATAAACACTGCAAGTCCCGGAATAATTAGAATATTAAAAATATTTGAAAAAGACTATTCCTCAAATATTTTTATAAAAAATGGGAAAAAGACATATCCTTTACAAGATATAACAGACTATAAAGAAGAATTTATTAATACATTAAAACATAATATATCTAATATTTTTGATAATACAATTCCTTTTACTCAAACACAAAATGAAAAACATTGCGAATACTGTACATACAAAAATATTTGTCATAGATAATAATTATTATATAGTAGAGGCAACCATATGTTTTATATTTCGTCTTAATAAAAAATCTGTGAGAAAGATTATATGATGCAATTAGAAAAATATATAAAAAATAAGCTTAACACTTTCGAGTATAGCGATAAAGCTAGCGATTGGAATGAGTTTGAAAAGAAACTACCCAAGCAAAAAATATCAATAACAAAATATTTTGTAATTGGTGCTGCAGCAACAGTTTTAATAACCCTTATAGGTGTTTATTTATTAAATAGTAGTAGTAATGATGTAAATAACAAACAAATTACTACAATAATTCCGGTTAAAAAATCTAATATTGATAAAAGAACAAAAAAACTTGAAAATATTGTAAACGATAATATCCAAAAAGAAGAAGTAAAAAACACTAAAATAGCAATTAAAGACAATGCTAATATTTTGCAGAAACAAATAAGCAACAATAAACAAATACAAGAATCAGAAAAAGATATTACAGATAATTTAACAAAAATAAAAAAAGAAAAAGCTATATCTGATAATATTATTGCAGATAATTATCAACCAAAATCTTCTTTTCATGCTTCAAGCCAACATGGGTGTTTGCCTTTAAATATTAGTTTTAAAGCGAACGAAAATCACGAAAACATCTCGTATAAATGGGAATTTAGTGATGGATTTACTTCTAACAGCAAAATAGTAAATCACATATTTAAAAAAGCAGGCGAATACACTGTTAAACTATTTACAACATATAAAAACAATCATAAAACTAGCATATCGGAACAAACTATAACAATATATCCTATTCCAAAAGCAGACTTTTCATATACAAAGGACGAAGATGCTTATTATTTTGATGGCCCAGATAATAATGAACTATCATGGAATTTTGGAGACAATACTACAACAAATGAAATAGATCCAGAACATGTATTTAAATTAATAGGAGAAACAAATATAGAGTTAACAGTTAAAAATGAATTTGGATGTATAAGTTCTAGAAAAGAAAAAATTAATATAAGTCCGATATTTAAAATTGCAAACGCATTTTCGCCAGATAACAATGGATTTAATGATGAATTTAGCCCAATATTTGAATATCCAGAAAATTATGATTTTGAGTTATACATATACAATTCTCAAGGAAAATTATATTTTAAATCATCATCTGTAAATCAATCATGGAACGGTAAAATAAATAATACCGAACAACTTGCCGAAAAAGGATATTACTTGTGGAAACTAATCATAAGCGATAAATACGGAAATAGAATAATTAAGAACGGAAACTTAAATATTAAATAGAGCTTGTTTATAAAGTCCGATTTCTGCGTTGTTGCTCAAAATCCAAACCCTCAAATACCTTAGTATTCTGCGTTTTAAATTTTTCACACGCCTTAACCGACAAAAAGGAGTTCACGAACACAAGAAATGTTAATAATATGGGTAAACCCGAACTTTATAGTTCAATCTCTTGACTTTATGAACAGACCCTCTACTTATAGCTTGTCTATAAACTCAAGTGTCTAGTGTAGAAAGTTCGAGTTCAAAGCCTGTCCCGATTTATTTCGGGGGCTTGCGTAGGTTGAAAAATGTGAGTTTACATATGTAAATGACCATTTTTCAAACAAGCGTAACGCAGAAATCGGACTTTATAGACAGACAGTACTTATAGCACAATATCGAATAAAATATAATCTTATCAACTTATAAATATAGTTAATCAATAAAAAAAATTAATGTAAATCTTATACTTGTGTAAAAATTAATTTATTTGTATAATTACGCTCTTAAACAAAAAATAACTTGATAAACACTGTAAAAAATAATAAATTCTATAATAGTTTATTTGGTTTTAAATCAAAACAAAAAGAATCGGAATACATCTTTTTCTTTTTTTCTAGTAAATTTGAACAAATAAAAGCTTTAATATTAATAACTAGTATAGTATATTTTTTGTTAGGATTAATAGACTTATTATATTCAAGTATAGCATTCGATATTTACATATCAATAAAACTATTTATGGTAATATACGGATTATTACTAGTTTACACCAAAATATTAGAAAGCAATAAAGTGTCGTTATACGTACATTCGTTTTATATTTTTGCATTAATAGGTATTATTATCCAAATGTATTTTAGCACAGATCCATTGTTCTATCTATTCTATTCCGTAGGCTTTGTTTCGGTAATGTCTGTGTTAATAATGCTTTCTAGTGTAAGAATATTACATACTGCCATTTCAAGTATATTGATAAGTATATTATATTTATATGTATTGCAACTAAAAATTAGCACATACGAATTTTATGGATACACCTTTCTTTTTATAACAGTATATTTTGTTGCCATAGTAGCAACACTGCTAAACGAACTGTCTAGTAGAGAAAACTATGTATTGATAAAACAAATAGAACAATACTCTAAAGAACAAATTGCTAGCAAAATAGAAATAACCCAAACATCAATACAAGAATTACAGAATTTAAATAAACATAATTTAGAACTTCAAGAAACCATTAATCTATTAATATCTAAAGAAAAATCTTTAAAAAGTATATTAACTAACCAAAATTATAATAGCGAAACAAAATTAAAAGCAATATTAGCAACCCTAAACAATTTTAATATTTTTAAAGATGATATTACTAAAAAAATAGACATACTTAAAGAAAATATAAAAATAAAAGAAGACTTTGAAATACACCAAAATAAATTCTATATACACGAAATGCTTAGCGATATAGTACTTATATTTAAGTTTTCGGAAGAAAACAAAAGTTTTGTACTCAATAATATAAAACAAGAAGCCATTCAAATTAGCACTAATCAATCAAAATTAAAACAGATATTTATAAGTTTAATAAATCATTTGTTCAATATAGGTGCAAACAAAATAGATTGTTCTTATTTTATTGATGATAAAAATAATATTACTTTTATATTCAAGACTAATATACCTATTATTGATAATCTGGAATTAAACAAACTATTAGTGCCAATGTATTTATCTAATTTAGGCGGCGAAATTATTAATAATGCAGATAAAAAAAACACCATTGCATTTAAAATACCTACACAACAATTAGAACATGAAGAAAAAATTAATAGTCCATTAAATTTTACCAATAAATCGGTTTTAATTATTGATGATGATAAAGAAAACTTGTCTTACTTAGAATTTGTTATAAAAAACTCTAGAGCAAAAATATATAAAGCATTAAATGGAGTAGAAGCAATAGAAATTTTTAAAGAAAAACATCACGAGTTACAAATAGTAATAATGGATATAAATATGCCCGGACTAAACGGAAACGAAGCCGCCAAATATATGAAAGAAATTAATCCTGAAGTACCAATTCTTTTGGTAACAGCATATTCATTCTATAAACAACAATCAATAAATGCCGATAAAGTACTAATAAAACCATTTACCCCTAAAGTACTAATAGAAAATATTACAGAATTGATTAATTAGGGTCTGCTGAAAAGCTCTGAGGTGTATTAGATTTTTATATTCTGAAATGCAGATGTATATACATACCTCAAATTGAAGAAGATAAAAATATGATGTACCTCAGAGCAAGCATAAAACTATGATTTTAACATTTGTAAATGCAAACTTATAAGTACATATGTTTTAAAAAGTTTGCATTTACAATAACATATTTTGGATTAAGTGACTTTGTAATAACTTGTTATGCGTTTCTCAGTAGACCCTAATTATTAGAAGCCCCCTTTAATCAAAAAAGAATTCTTTGTTAAAATTAACCAAATAAACAGTTTTTTCTGCTCGTGTAAATGCTGTATACAGCCATCTTAAAAATTCTACATTAAGCATTTTATCGGTTATATATCCATGGTCAATAAATACATTTTTCCATTGTCCGCCTTGTGCCTTATGGCATGTAACCGCATAAGCAAATTTTATTTGCAAAGCATTTAAATACTTATCTTCTTTAACAGCCTTATACATCTTAGGTTTTGGAGTGATATGAGCATAATCTTCAGCAATTTTGTAAAATAATTCTTTACCTGCATCAATACCCATTGATGCTGTTTCAAGATTTAGAGTATTTAAAAAAGCTTTAACATCTACCTCTAAATCGTTGTAATCGGCAAACCTTATAGTTAAATCCACATATCTTTGATTGTAAAGTTCTTCGTATTTACCAATTCTTACTATTTCTGCAATATCACCATTTGCAATAAAATCGGTATGTTCATTTTCGGGCATCCAAAAATAATTATTTTTAACAATCATTATAACATCGCCAACCGAAATTTCATCTTCTTTCCAAAGAATTCTATTTCTAATGCCTTGATTAAAAATATTTGCTCGTTTATTAGAACGAGTAACAATAATTGTGTTTTCAATTCCATCTTTATCGTAAGATTCGCCAATTACATCAATTAGTTCTTCTCCGTTAATTTTTTTTACATCATTAAAATTATCTAACTTAATTTTAGGGAAACTGTTTTTATTATTATTTATTAAATTTCTTATTTCGGTTGCATTAAATAAAATACCCGAATTTTGAGCTTGGCGAATAACCTCTGTTAGCTCAATATCATTAATACTATAGCCATATGTTTCCAATTCTTTAATATCTAAAGCAGGACTTAAATCTGAATTAACAGGAGGCAACTGAGCCGTATCACCAACAATAATTAATTTACAATTCTCGCCATCAAAAACATATTTAATTAAATCATCGAGCAAACGTCCCGAACCAAAAGCAGAACCATCTCCTCTATTAGAAATCATTGATGCCTCATCAACAATAAAAAAAGTATTTTTATGTAAATTTTTATCTAAAGAAAACTTACCTAAACCATCTTTAGAAGAGGTTTGTCTATATATTTTTTTATGAATTGTAAAAGCCATTTTTCCGGAATATGCCGATAAAACTTTTGCTGCACGCCCAGTGGGTGTAATTAGGTGTAATTTTTGCTTAAATGACGACATTGCATTAATAAATGCACTAATTAAAGTAGTTTTTCCTGTTCCGGCATAACCTTTTAATAAAAGAATTTTTTTTATCGATGTTGGAACACAAAACTCCGAAAGCATATTTATTAATTGCTCTTGACCCTTTGTAGGCTCATGTACAAGTTCTTTTATTATTTGTTTTTTGATGTGATCTGTTAGCATATTTTGTAAAAATAAAGCTAAATTTTCAATTTTTATATCAGTATAAATAATATTTATGAAAATGTATTTTAATATTTATGAATTTATTATAAATTTGCAGTTGAACTAAAAAAATTATAAAATGGATTTTTTAATTAGTCTTTTTAAAAGTGGAGCTTGGGGAATTTTAATTATTGCAGGCTTATTTGCTACATATTTTGTAACATTAAAATTGATAATATTTATTGGTCAATTGCTTGATGCAAAATCTATGTATATGTCTATTGTTGATATAGCGGAAAAATCTACCGCTATTGTAATTAATGCATTTAAAGAATATAAACTTATAATGATTGTTGTTTTAGCAGTGTTTATGTTTGGTTTTGCATATATTGATTACGAGTCGGTGTCAATTCCTATTCGTTTCGAAAAGGAAAAAACTATGAGATATACCAAAATCATAAAAAGGCTAAAAGATATTAGAACTGCACAAAATGCATATAAAGATGCACATGGAATATTTGCAAATAATTTTGACGATTTAATAAACTTTGTTAACAACGACTCTTTGCCTATTGCAAGAAACTTGGGTAGTTACGACGAAGATTATTACACAGAACAACAAGCTTTAGATTCTGGAATTATTATAACACATTTACCAGATACGCTTACTGCCGAAAGAGCTGTTAAATTAGGCTTAGTTGTTAGAGATACAGTTAAAATACCTGTAAAAGAAAGTATATTTACTGCTGATTTTATAGCAGATTCTTTAAGATATGTACCATATTCAGGTATAGAATTTAAAATTGGAGCAGGCACAGTAATGACAGGCTCTGACGTAAAAGTTAAAGTTTTTGAAGTTTACGACCCCGACCCTTTCGATATTTGGGATACGCTTAAAGTTGGTTCGTTAACAGAAGCAAACAATAGCACAGGAAACTGGGAATAAAATATTTTTAAAATAATTTAAAAGCTGAAAACAATAGTTTTCGGCTTTTTTTGTACTTTAGAGAAAATTTTTAAAATGTATAGCACAGATTTAAAAGACGAAACATTTAATATTAGTAATGCTAAACAATACAGCCTATTGTTACAGTTTTTACCTTTAAATTTTTCTTATGCTATCTTCGATAATCAAAGAAATAAATTTGTAGTAATAAGAAATACGTCTTTTATAAACAACAAATCGGGTTATATTGATAAATTAAAAGAAATATTTAGTAAAGACGATTTATTAAAGCACAACTACCTAAACACAAAAGCAATACTTGGTTCTGCAAATTCTATTTTTGTACCAAAAGCACTTTTTGATAAAGAAAAAACTTCTGAGCTTTTAAATTTTAACACATTTATAAACAAAACAGAAACAATTTTATTCGATGAGTTAAAAAACGATATATTTAATATCTATTCTTTTAACAATGATGTTTTATCAGAAATTAAATTAAAATTTAATAATATAAAACTGTATAATCAAGGCACAGTACTGTTTTCTAAAGTGATACAAAAAAAACAAACTTCTAAAAAACGTATAATTATTGATGTTAATTCAGACTTTTTTGAACTTATTTATATAGAAAACAATCAATTAATTTTCAGAAATATTTTTTCGTTTACTAACGAAACCGATTTTGTATTTTACTTAATTTCTGTTTTCGATAAATTTAAAATAGATAATGAAAATGATGAATTAAGTATTTCAGGAACACTAATATCAAACTCTAAAGAAATAGAACTTTTAAGAAAATATATTAAAAAAATACGTTTTAAACGTACAAAGCAAAACTACTCTTATGTTTTTAACGATATTGATATAAACATTTATACTAACCTGTTAAACTTGCAAACTTGCGAATAATAAGCGGAAAACATAAAGGCAGACGATTGCCTATTGCAAAAAATCTAAACGCTCGTCCTACAACCGATAGAGCCAAAGAAAGTTTGTTTAATATACTAAATAACATTATTGATTTTGAAGATGTTATAGTTTTAGATTTATTTGCCGGAACAGGCGGAATAAGTTATGAATTTGCATCGCGTGGAAGCAAAAATATTAGTTTAGTAGAAAATAATTACAATCATATAAAATACATAAACAAAATATCAAACGATATGGGTTTTGGGTTAAATATTATAAAAGCCGATGTATTTAAATACTTAAAAAATTCCGTACAAAAATTTGATGTAATTTTTGCCGATCCTCCTTTTGATATGAAAAATATCGAAGATATACCTAAGCTGATTTGGGAAAAGAATTTATTAAACGAAGATGGTATTCTAATATTGGAACACTCAGATTTATTTGAATTTAAAACAGATTTAAAACCAAATAATACAAGGCATTACGGCAAAGTTTGTTTTAGCTTTTTTGAAAAATAGGGAGATAGTTTAAAAACATAAAACTATTGATTTTAGATAGTCTGAATAGTTGTTGCAATATGTGGTTTACCGCACGGTTACTTCGTATTCCTTTGGCATCCTCGTCATAGACGAGGACGATTGGGTAAATCACAAGATTTCTATGGTCTTAAAATGCACGAACATTCGTGCACTTTGTCTGTTTTCTGCTTGGGTTGTGCAGTGGATTTGTTTAGTATTAAATTTCATTCGTTAAAAATAACAAAATATTCTGTCCCGTCAAAAAAATAAACAAAATCAGAAGATTTTGTGGTGCTAAAATACTGCACACCGCCTGCGCGAACCACACAGCCAAAATGATTTTTAGTGTTTGTTACCGTCTGGCATTTTGGCTAATTCATAGTTTGTGCTTCGTCCACCACTTGCTTCTTTTTGTAAAATATTCTTTTTTATTAAATCTTGAATATCCCTTAAA
>Ga0256827_10001472_pt1 | contig 15087 bp, 9 predicted proteins | sample CV84metaG_FD_185977 | JGI IMG/M metagenome (GOLD analysis project Ga0256827, IMG submission 185977) | Hydrothermal vent microbial communities from East Pacific Rise, Pacific Ocean - CV84 | ecosystem: Environmental > Aquatic > Marine > Hydrothermal vents | place: Pacific Ocean: East Pacific Rise... | reverse complement strand
CCAAGAAAAACCAGCACCGATAGTTAGGAATTCCTTATCCGTAAAATACAAAAAGAAAGGAACTTCAAGATAACTCAATCGTAAATCGTAATAAGGCAAGCCCCTTGTCGGATCATCCGTAACAGGATACTTTTCATAAGAACCTTTTTGAGAATAAGAAGCTTCCACACTTAAAGCCCATTTTTTATTAAAAGGATAGATTGCCGAAACGCCCACATTAAAACCAAACTTATGAAAACCATAAAGTTCATCGCCATCTACCTGCGTAAGATTACCTCCAAAAGCCAAAGCTCCTAAGAACGCTTGCGATCTCATTTGTTGAGAAATAAAAAGGCTTCCAAATACTAATAAACTAAAAAGTATGCGTTGCTTCATTGTCAATTATTAATTCCTTTGCAATAACGCAAATATCTGAATAATATTTGAACTACATTATAAACCTGACTAAAAACCTATATACTTAGTTATTTTTCTTAATATTTATTTATAATTGATTAAAATAGTCTCCTATAATTGCTTAATTTTACCGTTACATTAACCTTTACTCTTAAATTCAATTTATTAATTTGAATTGGGTCTTAAATATAATCACAGCATGAGTACATCAACATACAGTATTATCACAGGCACAGGAAGTTATATTCCAAATAACATTATTAAAAATGAGCATTTTTTGGATACTGAATTTTTTGATATAAATGGGAATCAATTCCAGAAATCGAATTCAGAAATTATTGAGAAATTTGAAGAGATAACAACAATTGCTGAGCGTCGTTATGTTGATGATGATATTGTTACATCAGACATTTCATATGAGGCAGCTGTAGAAGCCATCAAAGCATCAGGTATTAATCCCGAAAAATTGGATTATATTATTGTTGCACATAATTTTGGTGATGTTGACATAAACAATCGTAGAACCGACATGGTACCAAGTATTGCTGCAAGAGTTAAGTATAAGCTCGGCATTGAAAACCCTTATACGATTGCAACGGACCTACCTTTTGGATGCCCAGGATGGGTTCAAGGTATTATTCAGGCCGACTATTTTATTAAATCGGGTGATGCAAAAAAGGTTCTAGTTATAGGAGCTGATATCTTATCCCGCATTTCTGACCCCCATGATATAGATAGCATGATATATGCCGACGGTGCTGGCGCAGTTGTTCTAGAAGCAAAAGAAAGTGATACTCCAATTGGAATTTTATCTCACCAGTCGCGATCTGATACTTTGCTTTACTCAAAAATGCTGCAAATGGGAAAATCCTATAATCCAGAGCTAGCTAAAACCAATAATATTTACCTAAAGATGAATGGCCGACGTCTTTACCAATATGCATTGGAAACGGTTCCTATGGCTATCCAAAATGCGCTTAAAAAAGCACAAGTCGATTTGAGCGAAGTTCATAAGGTACTTATTCATCAAGCCAATGGAAAAATGGATGATGCTATGTTAAAAAGACTTTACGAACTATATAAAATTCCTGAGCCTGAATACATCATGCCCATGACCGTTTCTTGGCTAGGAAATTCATCTGTAGCTACGGTTCCGACATTGCTCGATTTAATTAAAAAGAATCAACTAAAACCTCATACAATTAACTCAGGTGATATACTGGTTTTTACATCTGTTGGAGCGGGTATGAATATTAATGCCGTGGTTTATAAAACAGCTTAATGAACTCCTCTTTTTCTTTTATTCTTATATTTGTGGCATTATTATTCACTATTTAATATAGTCATTTATGAAAAAAGTATTCCTTTTAGCAGTAATTCTATTGTCTTCAGTAATTTATCAAGCATGTAATACAGTTCCAATAACAGGTCGTAAGCAGGTTTCATTACTTGCAGAGCAAGATTTAATAGGAATGTCGCTAACTAGTTACTCAGATTTTATGTCGGCTCATAAAAAATCAGATAATATTACAGAATCACGAATGGTACAGGAAGTTGGAGCCAATATTTCCAATGCCGTTAAATCATTTTTGGAATCAAAAGGTAAATCTAAATTACTTGAGGGCTACCAATGGGAGTACAATTTAGTAGAAGACCCAACACCAAATGCATGGTGTATGCCTGGAGGAAAAATTGTAGTTTATACTGGAATACTTCCTTACACAAAAGATGCTGCAGGTTTGGCGGTTGTAATGGGCCATGAAGTAGCTCACGCAGTAGCTCGCCATGGAAACGAACGCATGAGTCAGCAAATCATCTTACAATATGGAGCCTCAGCATTGAGTACATTTATCAATGATAAACCTCAAGAAACTCAAGCTCTTTATCAAATGGCTTATGGACTAGGCGCACAATACGGAGTGATGCTTCCTTATTCGCGTACTCATGAAACTGAGGCTGATAAGATGGGACTGGTTTTTATGGCTATTGCGGGATATAATCCACAAACTGCTGTTGAGTTTTGGGAACGCATGTCGAAAAGTGGAGGACAAAAACCTTTAGAAATTATGTCAACGCACCCTAGTGATGAAACACGTATTCAAAATCTTAAAGATTTTATGCCAGAGGCGATGAAGTATTATAAGAAATAACTATCATTGCATTTCAAAAACCAGACTTGCTTCAAGCTACGGTAAGCAACTTCTTATTCTCTTACAAAAATTAACCTAAAAAAAAGCCTCTCTCCCAATGGGAAAGAGGCTTTGAATATTTTTGATTATTACTTTCTAGTAAACAACCATTTTCTTGGTTACACTATAACCATCAGCAGTAAGAGTATAATAATAAATACCTGCTTGAAGTTCAGAAGCATCAATTAGAATGCTATGTGATCCAGCTGCTTGAACACCTTTACTCATAGACATTACTTTTGCTCCAGCTACATTATAAACATCAACTATAACATTAGCAGAATTATCTAAAGAATAATTAACTTTAGTTGTTCCTGAGAATGGATTAGGTTGGTTTTGAGCTACATTCAAACCACTATTTGCAGACTTCTGAATTGAAGTATAAGGTGCATCAGCAGTAAGAAGGAATTCAATAATATGATTCTCCATACCATAAGCTTGAACAAATGCAAACTCTGGAACAAAGATAGTCTCCCAGCTATTTCCTGCAACCATTGCCCATGTAGGAACAATTTGAGAAGTATTCCAATCGCGCTTAGTATAATTTGGATATGTATTATCTCCATTCTCTTCATAAGAATAGAAACTTACATAGTTAAAGTTATTCAAAGTATCCAAAGAAGTATAAGAATAACCTGGTTTGAAAGTAATTGCAACACCTACTATTTCGTTAGCAACAACATTAATTGGTGAAGGAGGAGCAATTTTGAAAATTGTAAATCCACTAGAAGCAGAAGTTGAATCAGCCTCAACCAAAGGACGTTTCACTACCACCTTACTAGCAGCATCTAAGAATATACCTGTACGCTTGATTCCTTTGAAAAACAAAGTATCTGTACCATAATTTGTTTGAATATTTGCACTTGAGAAATAATACTGAGGAACTTCAGATTGATTATTAGAAGTGAAAAATTCGAAGATAAATGTATCAACAATTGAAGAAGGAGTATTTCTATAGTACTTGCAATAGAAAGCTAATGAATCAAGAGTGTAAGCTATAGTTTCGTCAATTTTCTGCAAACCATTATCCTCAAACCAATCAGATTTAGGATCAATAATAGTAGAAATAGCATGAACCCAAGGTTTTCCATCACCAGGAGCAGCAAAACTTGCTAAAATATTTGAATCAGGAAAAAGAAAAGTTCTTCCCATTTTACTAACATTTCCTAACTTAACGTCCATAGTAGCAGCATAGTCATACCATCTAGAGTTAATAGCTTTATCAGCTTTGTGTTGGTTAGCAATAGCTTTTTTCATAGCTATTTGTTGTGCTTGTGGGATACTCTGAACAGGACCTGCCTGAAAACTTTGTGCACTTGCCCATGCAAATGCAAAAGTGAGTGCTAATGTAAAGTAGATTTTTCTCATTGTAAAAAATTTTAATTATTAAAAAATAAATTGGTTTTAATTCTTGTTTGTGAAAAACAAAAATACATAAAAAACTAATACACCACTTAGATTAATAAGAGGTGTATTGGTTGCCTGTTCTTATTTGTAACTATCAATTGGCTCACATGTGCAATGAAGATTACGGTCGCCATAACCATCATCAATTTTTGTAACCATAGGCCAATATTTATCTGCTTTTACATGAATACTTGGGAAAGCTGCTAACTCACGACTATAGGGTCGGTTCCATTCTTCAACAGTTACCATCGCCATAGTGTGTGGAGCTTGATTAACCACATTTTTATCACGCTCGGCGCTACCTTCTTCCACATCACGAATTTCTTTACGGATAGCTATCATTGCATCAATAAAGCGATCAATCTCATATAAAGGCTCACTTTCTGTTGGTTCCACCATTAATGTGCCATGAACAGGAAATGCTACTGTTGGCGCATGAAAACCATAATCCATAAGTCGCTTAGCAATATCAATAACGGGAATACCAGCAGTTTTTAAGAAAGCATTACAATCCAAAATCAATTCATGAGCTACTCGATTGTTTTTGCCAGAATACAGAATTGGATAATGTTCAGCCAAACGAACCTTCATATAATTTGCATTAAGTATGGCATACTTTGTAGCCTCCTTAAGTCCATCTTCTCCCATTAACATAATATAAGCATACGAAATGGGCAATACCATGGCACTTCCATAAGGTGCTGCCGAAACTGCAGTAATTCCTTTTTCACCCCCCACATTTGCATACACATGACCAGGTAAAAATGGAGTGAGATGCTTCGCTACACCGATTGGTCCAACGCCAGGGCCTCCTCCTCCATGAGGAATAGCAAATGTTTTATGTAAGTTAAGGTGGCAAACATCAGCACCTATAAAGCCTGGATTGGTCAAACCAACTTGAGCATTCATATTGGCACCATCCATATATACCTGACCACCATTACTATGGATTATATCCATTACCTCCAAAATAGCTTCTTCAAAAACTCCATGAGTAGAAGGATATGTTACCATCAATGCGCCTAAATTATCTTTATGATCTTCTGCTTTGGCACGTAAATCATCCATATCTATTTCGCCATTCTCTGCGGATTTTACGATTACCACATTCATTCCTGCCATCACTGCTGAGGCTGGATTTGTACCATGTGCCGATGAAGGAATCAAACAAGTATTTCGATGTGCTTCACCATTGCTTTTATGATATGCCATAATCACACTTAAACCAGCATACTCTCCGGCAGCTCCTGAATTTGGCTGAAATGTAATAGCATCAAATCCAGTAATTTCTTCCAGATAGGATGAAAATTTATGAATCATTTCCAGATAACCTTGAACTTGAGTCTCTGGTGCAAATGGATGAATATTTCCAAATTCGGGCCATGAAATAGGAATCATTTCCGTGGCCGCATTCAATTTCATAGTACAAGAACCAAGTGGAATCATTGCGCGATTTAAGGCCAAATCTTTAATCTCCAAACGCTTGATATAGCGCATCATCTCTGTTTCAGAATGATAGTTATTGAAAACAGAATGTGTTAAAAATTCACTTGTTCGAACTAAATCAGATGGAATTGCTTTCGTAGTATTGTCATAAAGAAACATATCTTCAAACTCCACCCCTTTTGCGTTTGCAAATATCTCAGCAATAATTGCTAAATCTTTATATGATTTTGTTTCGTCTAAACTAATACCAATATGTTTTTCATCGATATAACGGAAGTTCATATCTACTAAAACAGCTTCATTCTTAATACTATCCACTGAAACATCACCGAGATCAATTAATAAAGTGTCGAAATAATTTTCATTTAATTGCTTAAATCCTAATTTCTCCAGTTTATCACTTAAACTAACAGCCATAGAATGAATATCATTAGCAATTGCTTTTATTCCTTCTTGACCATGATACACGGCATACATACCAGCCATTATAGCTAATAGCGCCTGAGCAGTACAAATATTTGATGTGGCTTTTTCACGTTTAATATGTTGTTCACGAGTTTGCAAAGCCATACGTAAAGCATTATTTCCTTCAGCATCAACAGATATTCCGATGATACGACCTGGCATACTTCTTTTATACTTTTCTGAAGTTGCAAAATAGGCAGCATGAGGACCGCCAAAGCCCATTGGAACACCAAATCGTTGGGTGGTTCCGAAAGCAACATCAGCACCCCATTCAGAAGGGGGAGTGATTAAAGCCAAACTCATCAAATCAGCAGCAACGCATACAATCGCGTCCACTTCATGAGCTTTCTCTGTTAACTCACGGTAATTATTTATCGCTCCATACTGATTGGGATATTGTACCATGGCTCCAAAAACCATGTCTGTAAACTCAAAATCTTCAACCTTAACAATTCGTAAATCAATTCCCAAAGGAAATGCACGAGTTTTCAAAACATCCAATGTTTGAGGAAATAAATCATCGGCAGCATAAAAAATATTCACACCTGCTTTAGTTTGTTTTCGTGATCGAGCATGAAAACCAAGAAGCATTGCTTCAGCAGCTGCAGTAGCTTCATCAAGCAAAGATGAGTTGGCCAATTCGAAACCCGTAAGATTCGAAACCATTGTTTGAAAATTCAATAATGCTTCTAAACGACCTTGTGAAATCTCTGCTTGATAAGGAGTATAGGAAGTGTACCATCCTGGATTCTCCAAAATATTCTTTTGAATTACCGCTGGCAATTGGGTATCATAATATCCCAATCCGATAAAACTCTTAAAAACCTTATTCTTTCGAGCTAACTCAGTAATATGCTGCATAAACTCATACTCTGAAATTCCTTTTGGTAAATCCAAATCCTTTTTAAGTCGAATTCCTGCTGGAATAGTCTCGTTTACCAATGAGTCGAGTGACTCAGTACCTATAGCTTTCAACATTTCCTTTACCTCTTTGGGCTTAGGACCGTTATGCCGCCTTGCAAAATTATTTGTTATCATCTCAAAAACCTTTTTATGTCTATGTAATGGCTGAATTGCAGGGAGTTAAAAAGCTCGATACTTTTCAGTCTAAATTGCCCGCAAATATAAAGAATATCAGCATCAAAAAATGCATTTTCGAAGGATTTAACAATAATAAATTCTTATGAAATATTTTCGTGTTTTTTAATCTTAACAAATATCTTTTGCTTACTTTTTTCTTTTAATATTTGCCGCACCAGAAGTCTCTGTTTTAATACTAGCTCCTTCGGTTTGATATACAACTTTTGACGCTCCAGAAGCTTCAATATCAATGATTTTATTTGCAGAAAGCAAGACTTTCGATGCACCACTAGCATCCACATTTACACGTTCTGCATTTACATTTTCACAATCAACTTTAGATGCACCAGAAGCATCAATTTCTAAATCTTTTGTTTTTCCCTCAAAGGCTCCCTTGCTAGCTCCTGAAAAATCGAGATTGAGTTTCTTACACTCCAATTCCATCTCTGCTTCTGCGGCTCCAGAACATTCTATTTCCAGCTGATTGCTCTTTATTAACCCTAAAGATTTTATGGTACAGGCCCCTGATATATCAATATCGTCAATATTTGAAACCGTGATTGTCACTTCTAATTTTGTGGCGTTAATTGAAGATTTTTCTTGAGAAATTTCCAACTCTCCGGCTTTAACTTTAGTGATAATTATAGGCATAATATTATCATCTGTTTCCACAATTACTTGTTGAGGCTCTCCCTGTTTTAAAGTAATATTGAAAGCTCCACCCGCTTCAATAGCGTGAAAAACTTCAAGATTTCTTGTCTCTTTTATTACATTTCCACTTCCTTTTATATTGGAGAAAAGTCCAAAAGAAGAGACTCCCAAATAAATAACTAATGCAATGGCTACTCCTAATAATATTTTATTCGCTTTCATAGTTCTTAGGTTTATTATTTTTCTAAAAAAAGACCTGTTATTTGTTCGAATAGTCTCAAATTATTCATCATCAGAGAAAAGCTCTTCCTTTTCGACACGTTCTACAGGTTGTTTGTTTTTTAACTTTTTACTTATTGCGCGATAGGGAGCCGTTACAACTTCCTCTCCTTCCTCTAAACCCTCCGTAATCTCAAAATAATTATCATCTTGAACACCAGTTTTAACCTTACGAAGGATTACCTTCCCATCCTTATACAGGAACACATATTCCTGAACATCGTTTTCTATATTTACTTTATCCTCTTTCTTCTTCTCATGGTTTTTCCCACCACTAGAGCGATACGAACTAGTATCATCACGAGTAGTAACAGCGGGAATAGCAATTGTTAATACATTGCTTACATACTTAGTAAGAATTTCGACACTCGCCGACATTCCTGGGCGAAATGGAGAGAGGTTTGGATTGTTCATATCCATCAAATCGGCATAAGAAGATGACAGCATACGAATACGCACCTTAAAATTGGTCACTTGATCTGTTGCTCCTTGTGTGGTGTTTGCTGAATTGGCAATTTGAGTTACAATACCTTTAAATTTACGCCCTAAGTAGGCATCAACTTCAATCAATGCAGTATCGTAAAGATGCACACGAACAATATCATTTTCGCCTACATCAACCTGAACTTCCATATTATTAAGGTTTGCAATACGCATAACCTCTGTACCGCCCGAAAACTGTGAGGCTCCAGAAACACGCTCGCCCAATTCCTTCGATAATTTTGAAACCGTACCATCAATAGGGGCAAAAACTGCTGTTTTTCGTAAATTATTCTCAGCTTCTTTCACGGCGGCTTCGGAGTTTTTTACAGAATACCGTGATGCTTCAACACTTTCTTTAGCAGCATCCACTTGTGCTTTTGCAACGTCATATTGCGATTTAGCAGCCTCAAAATCGGCATCCGATATTACTTCTTTTTTATGCAATTCACGACTCCGTTTAAAATCAGCATCTGCTTTTACCATCTGAGCTTCACTTTGAGAAAGACGCGCTTTCGAATTTGCCAAATTAGCCTTAGCAGAGTTTAACATGGCACTAGATTTCTCCACATTCGATTCGTAAACATCAGGATTAATTTTAAGCAATAATTGTCCCGCCTTCACACTATCGCCTTCTTTTACATATAGACCAACGATTTCACCTGAAGCATCGGGGGCAATTAGAATCTCTTTCTCAGGCTGAATTTTACCACTAGCGGCAATCTCTTCAACAATAGAACGGCGCTCCACTTTTTCAGTGCTCACTTTTATATATTCCTTTTTGCCAATCAATCCCGTCTTTTTTGCTGTTACCAAACCCGCAACAACAACCAACGCAATAATAATTAATATAATATTTCGTTTTTTATTTTTATTTTCAGCCATCTTTATTCAAATTATAGGGATAGGGGTTTCCCGTAGTAAAAATCAAGTACTTTCACACGATATACATAATCAAATTTTGCTGTAAGCAATTGACTCTTTGCTAAATCTAGTTTTATTTTTGCACTATTGTACTCAAAGGCATCAATCATACCCGCATTAAATTTTTCTTCGGAATAGTTATATGCTTCTGTTAAGGCATCAACCTGAAGTATTGCTGCTTCGTATTGCTTGAATGAGGAACGAGCATCAGCATATGCTTGCTCAATTGTTTGCCTCATATTTCGTTTGGTTTGCTCCAATTTTAATTCAGCTTGCTTTACTGCAATTTTTGATTGACTTATATTTGTATAAGTTCGCAAACCATTGAATATAGGAATACTCAAATGAAAACCTATAGAGTAATTTCGATTATCAAATAATTGGTCATCCCAACTCTTGGTTGCATAATTATAATTAAAAGCGGGTGAAAAAACCGTATCCCCTGCACTGGTCATATCACCATTTGGATAATAACCATCGAAAACCGGAGAACCATCAAGAATCTGATTTGCTCCAGAAAAACCAGACCCAAGACTAGCAGAAAATGTTAAAGCAGGACTAATCCCTCCTTTCGAAACAGATAATGCTTTAAGAGAAGTTTGAATTTGTGCCTCAGCACTCTTAATTTCTGGCCTATTTTGAAGTGCATAATCATACACTTTATAAGGATCCTGCAATCCTCCAAAGTTCTCTGTCAATTCAATCACTGGCATTTGGATTTCGAAAGCAGTATCTCCAGGCAAATCCATCATCTGCTTTATTTTTAAGTAGGCTAAATTCAATTGATTCTCAGCCTTTATTTGTTGAACTTGATCTGATGCGAGCTGTGATTTAATATTATACAAATCACCTTTGGCTAAACTTCCTGCGTCAACGAGCTTTTGTGTTCGCTCAACCTGAGTTTCCGACAATTTTACCTGTTCTTGTTTGTTTTTAAGGTTTTCTTTGTCATACACAATTTGAAGAAATGCTGTTGTAATACTTAAAGCCTTTAGGTCTTTAGTCACATCTAATTCATACTTCTGAACATTCAAATTAGATACATCACGTTTTACCGAATTCAATATTTGAAAACCGTTAAATATGGTAATATTACCCTGTACATAAAGGTTTACAGAGTTTGTTCTTGTATCTGCAAACTCATTAGTATATCGGTCAACTGATTTTCCCCAATTAATCACGTCAGAACCATTAGCGCTAATTGAAGGTAGCATACTTGCTTTTGATCTAGTTACATTCGTTTCTTGAATTTCTAGACTTAAGGCTTGTTGTTTTATCTCAATATTATGCTCCAAAGCATAGTTAATACATCCTTCCAAAGTCCATTGCTTTTGAGCAGACAAATTATGGAACCCAAGTAATAAAGGGATAATTAGTAGTTTTATATTCATTATGTGTGTATTTTACTGCAATCCTTGTGATCGATTTACTATCTATTTTTTGGAGCCTAAAAATACAAATAAATATGAAACACAAAATAATATTTAATTTACTTACATATTTAGTTGCTCCACTTTTTACCTTCCAAATCTGATAAAGTAAAAAATTGTACTTTTATGCCGTAATAATAAATACAATACTTTTATGAAATCTATCCTTAGTATTTTTGTTTTTAGCCTCTTTAGTTTATTTATCTATGCTCAAACAAGCCCTCGATGTCAACATCAAATCGGTCCATCATTTCTTACGACGAATGATAGCATCGATGTGTTACACTATGATATTAATTTAAACATTATTTATCTTAGCAAAAAAACTATAAAAGGATATACTAATCTGACAATCACAACAAAAATTAATGGATTAAGTATAATCAACTTGGATTTACTGAAGCTAAATATTGACTCTGTTAAAGTGCAAAGCCAAACAATTTCTTCATGGAACTATAATGACACTATTTTAGACTTTGCGTTAAACAACAGTATTGATATTGGTGATACTGTTTTATGCTCTGTTTACTATCACGGTTTACCTGTAAAAGACCCGTCGGGATGGGGAGGTTTCTACTTCTCCAATGATAGTAGTTTTGCATTTAATCTTGGAATTGGAATGCAGGATAATCCTCATAATTATGGTCGAGTTTGGTTCCCATGTGTTGATGATTTTGTTGATCGGGCAACCTATGACTTTAATATTCAGGTAAAGAATGGAAAAATGGCCGTTTGCAACGGAACCTTAGAATCTAGTATTTCCGGAACAAATTCCACTGAATACCGATGGAAACTTCATGATGATATTCCAGCTTATTTAGCTGCAGTCGCCGTTGGTCCATATGTAGCGGTTCGCGACACCTTCAATGGAATAAATGGAGCCATTCCCATAGCGATATATGTAAAATCAAATATGGTAAATCAAACCATTGCTTCTTTTGCTAACTTAAAACAAATACTTACCGCATTCGAAACCTATTATGGTCCTTATCGGTGGGAACGCATTGGTTATGTAGGAGTTCCTTTTGGCTCTGGAGCCATGGAGCATGTTACTAATATTGCTATTGGATTAGGCTATATAAACGGTTCATTAACTTATGAGAGTCTTTTTGCTCACGAACTTTCGCATCATTGGTTTGGCGATTTAGTTACCTGTAGCTCGGCTGGCGACATGTGGCTAAATGAGGGCTGGGCAGTATTTTCAGAGTCGATGTACCAAGAAATGGTTTATGGCAAAGAAGCCTATAAAGATAATATGCGCGGACTATTATACGATGTTCTAAAAAATACGCATCGTAGTGATGGGGGATATTATGCATTAGCGGGAATACCTCACAATTTAACTTATGGTAGTACAATTTATGACAAAGGAGGAACTGTTGCTCATAGTGTAAGAGGATATTTAGGAGATAGCCGCTTCTTCAATATGCTCCATGCTTATATGAATCAGAAAGCCTTTACAAGTCAATCGAGCAACGAGTTTCGAGATTTTATTTCTTCGAATACGGGCATCAATATGGATGACTTTTTTGCTGCATGGGTTGATGCTCCTGGATTTGTGCATTTTGCAGTTGACTCATTTAAAACAGGAAATGGCATCAATCCACCCTATAATGTTGAAGTATGGATGCGGCAACGCCTAAATCACAAACCAAATTACGCTAACAGCAATCGGGTTCCTATTAGTTTTATGGATAATCAATGGAATCGAGTGGATACGATTATTGAATTCTCAGGCGAAACCGGAAGTCAAACATTTAATCTGGCATTCAAACCAAGTGTCGTATTCTGTGATTTGGAAGAACGTTTGGCAGATGCCACAACAGATTATGCAAAGCTAATTAGTTCCACAGGTCAAATTAGTCTCCCTTTAACTTTTTCGAAAATGGATGTTGCTCAAGCTTCCGACTCAAGCTTAATACAAATCACCCATAATTGGGTAGCTCCAGATAGTACGGGAATCAATTATCCCGGATTACGTATTTCTACTCGCCATTTTTGGACAGTCAATTCCTTACAAAGTTCGAATTTTGATGCCGCAATATTCTTCCACTATTATAAAGGTGTAGATTTTGATAATGACATAATAAAAAACAAGGATGATTCCTTAGTCTTATTATACCGCCCTCATGGGTCGATAGCATGGCAAAGAACCAGCTTTACAAAACAAGGCAACTGGATTGCAGGCTATATGAAAGTTGATCATCTTAAAAATGGAGATTATGTTTTAGCGGTCTATGATTATCATTATTTAGGATTGAATGATTCGCAGTTAATGAGCGATGATTTTAGTTTTAAAATTAGTCCAAACCCCTCAAGCGATGAATTCCATTTTGAAATGAATGACGAATTTCCTGCCTCAGTTTTAATTTACGATTCCGTAGGCAAACAAATCACAAAACTTAAAATGAATGCTTTATACATCAATCACTCGGAGGTAAATTGGAAACCAAAAGGGCTAGCTGCAGGTAATTATATTGTAGTGCTAGTTTCAGAAAAAGGGAGACAACTCTATCAAACAAAACTAATTATAAGTAAATAATGAAAGTAGGAAGTATTTTTCTAATCACTTTGTTTCTTTTTAGCTTTTCATTGTTAAAAGCACAAACACTATTTCACTTGAGCAATGCTGAAGCCGATTGTAAAACAGCAATTGATATTAGTGGCTTATCAATTATAAAAGCTACAGCACCTACTGGAATAGGCAAATGGAATGAAATTCAGTCACAGAAAAAGAGCCTATATGCTTTCCAAAAAGAACACCATACTGTTTGGTATAAGTTTACTGTAAATCAAAGCTGTCAGCTCTCGTTTACCATAAGTCCTGATAATCCAAAAGACGATTATGATTTTATCCTATATAAAGCTATTGGAGAAATAAGCTGTAGAAGTATTCGAAAAGGTGAACTAAAACCTTTACGTACAAACATATCTCGTCCATCAGTAGCAAATCAAGGCAAAACAGGCCTCAATTCGAAAGGAAAGAGCGCATATATCCATGAAGGCAAAGGAAATAACTGGAGCCTACCTCTGGATGTAAAAGCTGGAGAAGTATATTATTTAGTATTAGACAATGTATATAAGAACGGAAAAGGCCATACGATTGAATTCTTTCATACAAATTGTAAAGATCAAAAGATTAACCTAAAAAAACCTTTAACTGTAAATATTAATGTTCGAGACTCTAAAACAAAGGGACTTATCAAAGCTCAAATAATGATTATCGACGAGGCCAATGGTTATCCAAACTACGATACTGTTTACAATAAAAAAGCAGCAAGTGTATTTATGTCGATAAAGCCTGACCGATACTATGCTTATGAAGTATGGGCAGATCAATATTTGCGTGAGAAGGGAATCTTCAAAATAGATTCAAATCCTAATAAGCGAACAAAACAAATTGACGTTGATTTATTAAAGATAAAAATTGGCGATTCGTTCGAATTGCAGAATTTATATTTTGTTGGTGGAAAAGCTACAATTGTGCGAAAATCATATCCTGCTTTGCGAAAACTTTTGGCAATAATGAAAGATAATCTCAGTTTAGAAATTGAAATCATGGGACATGTAAACTTACCAAAAAAAAGCAAGGTTAAACATAGCGAAGAATACTATAATAATTTATCAGTTGAAAGAGCTAAAACAGTCTTTGACTATTTAAATAAGCGTGGCATTGATTCCTCTCGCATGAAGTATTATGGTTTTGGTTATACAAAGATGATTTATCCTGATGCTGAAACCCCTAAACAAATGCAACGAAACAGGCGTGTTGTTGTCAAAATAACCAAGCTTTAATTTCCTGTACTACTACTTATTACCTTCATTTTAACAATACGACCTTCATTTTTATTCAAAAATAAATTCTTAATTATTCGTTATTTGTACAACCAATTTACTATCTACACATCTGATTGTTGTGGAAGTCAAATTTTTTTATAAATTTACGCCTCCAATAATTCTCAGTATATTATTGAGCTCATTGATATTTATGACTAACCAAAAATTATTTCTTATGAAAAGTATTTTTACTATTATTAGCTTGCTAATTACCACATTGGTATTTTCACAAACAACTTTGTTTCAAGAAAACTTTGAGGGAACATTGCAAATGTCTTCAAGTACCACAGGAAGTGGGGCATGGAGTGTAAATACGCGCCTTCAGGCGCAAGGGTTAAAAAGTGATTCGGCTGTAGTTACTACAGGGGATACTACTTATTTAACAACCACAAATTCATTTTCCACATTGGGAAAATCCTCTGTTTATTTAAGCTTCTCGCATATTGCGAAGATTGATTATCAAGATTCTGCAATTATTGAGGTTTCAAATAATAATGGTGCTT
>Ga0256827_10001471_pt1 | contig 15087 bp, 19 predicted proteins | sample CV84metaG_FD_185977 | JGI IMG/M metagenome (GOLD analysis project Ga0256827, IMG submission 185977) | Hydrothermal vent microbial communities from East Pacific Rise, Pacific Ocean - CV84 | ecosystem: Environmental > Aquatic > Marine > Hydrothermal vents | place: Pacific Ocean: East Pacific Rise... | reverse complement strand
TTATCGAGAAATAATTAATTTCTTTTTTGATACAGATAAAATAAATTTTAGAGCTTTAATTGTTCCTGATAAATCTAAATTAGACCACAAGAAACATGGGCAAACTCACGATGAGTTTTATTATAAGATGTATTTCGATATGCTTAAAATTATAATTAATCCTAAATCTCATCATTATATTTATTTAGACATTAAAGACACAAATGGGTTTGAAAAAATACATCAATTAAAAGAGGTAATAAGAAGTGAAAATTACGATTTTGAAAAGAATATAATTAAAAGAATACAAGAAGTGCGTTCCGACGAGGTTGTGTTAATTCAAATAGCAGATTTGTTGATAGGGGCATTATCATATCTACACAGAGGTTTGGTAAGTAGCGAAGCTAAATTAGATTTAATAGAAATTATTAGAAAAAGAACATCATATTCGTTAATACGATCTACATTACCATCAGAAAAAAAGTTCAATGTTTTTGTATGGCAAACAGGTTATAATAGAAGGGGGAGAAATAATGGCATTTAATTTACCCGATATTATAGAATTAGCAGATTTTTATGGAGATTTCAATTTATATAATGAAGCAGTTTATGAAATATTTAAAAATGATTTTGTAAGAAAAAAACCATATTTTAGAGGAATAAAGTTAGGTTTAAAAAAATATCCGTTAGTAGATGATAAAGAATATACATATTATCATTTTACACACGATGGAAATAAAGAAACAGATAGAGCACCTAATATGAGAAGAATGGAGCGTATTGCTTGGCCATCACCAATAATAAATCATTCTGAAAATACAGATTTGAAAGTTTGGAGAAATATTAGACGAGGTAGAGGAGGAACAAAAAAACGAATATTAATTTTTTGTGAAAATGAAAATTATCTTGTTGTATTAGAAGATAGAGGTAAATATATTCTTCCTTGGACGGCATATTTAGTTCAAGATCGGAAAAAAAGAAAATTAATAGATGAATATAAAAAGTATATAAAAGCAGAAACCGCTAAGTAAACTTAACGGCTTCGTTTCTCCTTCAACACTTACATTTGCAATGGTTGGTGAGATATCTTAAATACTTTTTTTCTCTTTTACGTTAACAAAGATATAAAGTTTTTATTAATAAACGAATTAAATTAAAATAGTAAGTATATAAATGCTAATGAATGGGTAGGTAAAGTAAAATAATGAAGATTAATAAAACATATCAAAGCTTACTTGATAAATCAATCAGCTCTATGTTATCTGCTATTGAGATATATAATAAACCAGATTTTAAGTATAGAGAGGAAACATTTTCAATTTTGTCTATTAATGCATGGGAACTATTGTTAAAGGCTAGACTATTACAGAAGAATAGTTATAGAATGAACTCTATTTATCAATATGAACCTAAATTAAAAAAAGATGGAACAAAATCAAAAGTACTTAAGGTTAAGTTAAATCGATCAGGAAATCCAATGACTATTGGTTTACCGGAAACTATTCTTCGTTTAAGTAGAAAAAAAGAGCCTCTCAATTCTAATTTGTTAGCAAGTATAAGGTCTTTAATTGAGCTAAGAGATAATGCTATTCACTTCCATAATACAGATGATATTTCTAAAGAGATACAGGAGTTAGGCTTTGCGTGTATCAAGAACTATATGAGTATTGTAAAGCAATGGGATTTACGAATAGATTTATCGCAATACAATTTTTATTTAATGCCTTTGGCGTATGTAGATTCGAAAATAAAATCTGATGCTATTCTCACAGATGAGGTTAAAAACTATTTAAACTTTCTTAAGGGAAAGGTTAAACAAGCTGATGAAGATGAAACTGATTTTGATGTAGCTATTGGTATTGATATAAACTTTAAAAAAGCTAGCGCCATAGAAAGTATTGGAATGAGGTTTGATGAAAAAGGTGTTGCAGTAAACTTATCAGAAGAAGATGTACGTAAAACATTCCCTTACGTATATAAAGATATTACCACTAAGGCTAGAACTAGATATTCTAACTTTAAACAAGGTACATCCTTTAATTTATTGATGAAGAATATCAAAAAAGATAAGAAACTATGTTATGTACGTTTATTAGATACAAAAAATCCAAAATCATTTAAAAGGGATTTTTACAGTACAAATGTATGGAAGGAACTTGATAAACATTATAAAAAAAGTAGTAATTCTAAATAGAAATAAAACTTATTATGGAAGATAGAATTAATTGATATAAAAATTAGTATTAATTCGTTATATTTGTGTAATACATTAAAAATGTTGAAAAAAATGTTAAAAATAAACCTGTAGGTTGATTTATTGAAAAAATAGTTATATGTTTGTAGTCGAAATAAATAAAAATAGTCTTTATGCTATTAAATATGATGATGAACACGATGAGTTCGAAAACAATGAATTTGAAGAGGATAACTCTCCAAAAGACGAGTTCAGACGACTATTCAATAACTGGTCAGATATTGAATACCTTGATGCTTTCTTTGAGAAACATCAATCCGATTTACAAAAAGAATTTTATAACTATATATCAATAGAAGATGCTATTCAGCAAACAATTGATGAAGCGGATAATCTTGAACAAAAATTAATTTCAATTTCAGAAAATGGTAAAACAGATAATTCAGAGAACCTTGATAATTTATTTAAACCTTTAAATAATAGAGAACAAAGTGTGTATCCTATACCCGATTATCAAGAAAATAAAGTTTATGGTGATGAACATAAAAGTTGGATTAGGATTTACGCTATTAGAATTGAAAAAAATGTTTTTATTGTAACAGGAGGAGCTATAAAGCTTGTAAAAAAAATGAGTGAAAGAGAACATTTGAAAAATGAACTTATAAAACTTGATAAAGTAAAAGAATTTCTCATTTCGGAAGGTATAATAGATAACGATGGAATAGTAGAATATTTAGAACTTAGGTAACATGGAAAATTTAGATAGATTAAATAAAATTGTTTCAGAAAAATCTAATTGGATTGAAGAAGCAAAACAAAGGCAAGATAATAAGGCTTGGTTAAAACACTCTCAAAAGATTGCTATAAAAATTTTAAAAACTCTTAGAGAAAATAAAAATAATAAAACAGGTATATCTTCTCAAGTACAACTTGCAGAAATTTTAGGTGTTAAACCTCAGTATGTTAATAAACTTGTAAAAGGAAAAGAAAATCTAACTTTAGAAACTATTTCAAAAATAGAAGTAGCTTTAAATATTAAGCTTATTTCGGACAACAAAGTAGCTATTAAAGAAATAGTTAGAAAAGAATATATTGTAAAGAAAGAATACGTTTGCATACCTGTTCAGCATTTTTATGAAAAAGAAGAACCTATAATGTATGCTCTTGGAGCTTAATAAAAATATTTAATATGGCTAATACAGACAATAATACAGTCGGTTTTAAATTAAAACAAATCACTACAGAACAATTTGCAATTATTAAAGATGCTTTCGATAATACAAATAATGAAATTAGTATGTCGATAGGTGTAAAATTTGGATTAAACATTGATGAAAAAGCTATAGCATCATTTGTAAAAGTACAATTTGAGCAAAATAAAAAAACATTTTTAATTTCGGAGATTGCTAATCATTTTAATATTGATAAAACAGCTTGGAATAGTTTTTCAATAAATAAAGATAAACTTACTTTACCAAGAGGCTTTGCAAGTCATTTAGTAATGCTTACTGTTGGAACACTTAGGGGTGTTCTTCATAGCAAAACAGAAAACACAGAATTTAACCAGTTTATTTTGCCAACAATTAATGTTGTTGAGTTGATAATAGATGATGTGGAACTTGAAATAGAGAAATAAGTATCGAAGTTGATAGTGCCTACAAGTAAAATTACTTAAATTTAAAAACTGTTTACAAGAATGTAAACAGTTTTTTTATATTCAATAATAAATGAATTTATAAAGTGTAGAGATTGCTATTTTTGTTATATTTGTATAAAACATTATAAACATAAAAATTATAAGAATATAATTCAAATAATATGGTAAATTTTAAAAACGAGATATTTCCAAAAATTAATATTATAAGCGATTTTGATAAAAAAATAAATTCTATTGAGAAGAGTATTGTTAAGAATAAAACTATTCAAGAAGTTTTAGAAAATAATCAAGAAATTATACCTAAAAAAGCAGGAACCTACTTTTTTTATGATACTAAAGAAAAGAAGATTGTATATGTTGGTATTTCAAGAAAAATTAAATCAAGATTACAACAACATACCAATCATAAAAGTTCGAACTCTGCGAGTTTAGCATATTTAATGGCAAAAAAAGAATTTGCTGACAAAAAAGCTTGGACCAAAACGAAAGATTGGGATAAAACAAAAGGATATTGGGGAAAACTAAAAGAAGAATTTGAAAATAATAATAATTACCGAAATAAATATCAAGATAAGATAAACCGAGTGATGATGATTTAAAACAAATATATGCTTATAATATGTACTGGGAAGCAGAAAAGAGTATTTTACTATATCCTGGAGACAAAGCAAATAATGAAATATTTGGTAATTACTGGAAGGGGAAAGCTGGTATAAATCAATGTAAAGTTGGGTTTATTAATGTATTGAAAAAAGATAATGAGAAATATATATTAAATACTGAAATTGGAAATGAAATAATTGAAAAATTAGAAATTAAATAACTTAATATTGAAAATGCAGAAAAATATTTAAAAGAATTAAAACCATTAATAAATGAAGGTAGATGATTTATTACAATATATATAAACTAAAACAACACATATTTTGTCCAATAAATTATTTAATAAACTGGACATATTAAAGGCGTTAATGTAAATAATAAAGCAATGAATGTTACTGATACTGTGAATAATAAGATTAATAGACTTCCGAAAGGATATGTATTCACCGTTGATGATTTTAGTGTAGAGGTGAATAGTAGGGAAGCTACTATTAAGGCTCTTAATAGAATGGTTGCTGATGGTAAAATTAAATATAATTAAGAAATAAATTACAATTAAAAGCAACCAATTAAACAAAACCTCGTCTCTATTTTGTATTTATGTAAAATATTTACATTATTTATAAACCAAAATTTGATTATTGGTAAATAAAGTTATATTTTTGTAGAATAATTACATTAAAGTAAAATAGAGAAAGATGATACAAGAGCTTAAAATAAAGAATTTTTTATCCTTTAAAGAAGAAGTGATATTTAGTTTTGAAGCCACTAATGATAAAACATTAGAAGATTATTATGTAAAAGAAGTTGCTCCGGGAGTAAAATTGTTAAAAATGGCAATGGTGTATGGTGCAAATGCTTCTGGAAAAAGTAATTTAATAAATGCATTTGATTTTATTAAGGATATTATTTTTAATATTACAGAAAGCAAAGAAGAGGGAATTGATTTTCATCCATTTGCATTTGATAAAACTGTTAATGAACCGGGAGAGTTTGAATTAATATTTTACATTGAAAACATTAAACATATTTATACTTTAATTGTTGATAATGAAGCAATTCATAAAGAGAAATTGGTTTATTATCCAGGTACTCAACCAGCAATTATTTTTGATAGAGTATTAAATAAAAATACATCTGTTATTGAGTTTGGAAATAAAATTGAGATTTCTAAAGTGGCAAAAGAAGAAATTTCTTTAAAAACATTAAAAAATAGTTCTGTTTTTGCTGCATATTCGCAAGTTAATATATCAATACCAGAAATTGAAAGTGTTTACGATTGGTTTAGAGAAAAACTATTTCAGTCTATTAATCCTTATACTTCTTTAACAGAATATTCAGATAAGCAAATACAAGATGATGTCAATATTAAAGAAGAAGCATTAAAGTTTATACAAAGAGCTGATTTTAATATTTCTGATATATCATTTAAAGAGGAAGTAGAGCCAATTGATGATGTAATACTTGATTTGGTTAAAGAATCTACAATTCCAACGAAAGAAAAAAATACTATCATTAAAGAAAAAGCATTTCATGTAGAAAAAACAATATTTGAACATCATGTTATAAAAGATGGAAAAGATGAGTACTATCCATTACCTAAAGAACGTCAGTCAAAAGGTACAATGCGTTATTATGGTTTGTCAGCTCCATTTTTTAATACAATAAATGAGAATGCATTTTTAGCTATTGATGAAATAGGTTCTGCATTACACCCTTTATTAGTATTACATTTTATTACTGAATTTTTAAAGAAATCAGATTCTGCTCAGCTATTATTTACAACACATAATATGTCTTTATTAAACGAAAAAGATATTTTACGTCGTGATGCAATTTGGTTTACTAATAAAAATGATGATGGTTCAACCGAGTTAAGTTCTGTTTCTGATTATACTGATTTTAGAAAAGAATTGTCGTATTATAATTATTATAAACAAGGAAAATTTGGTGCAATTCCAAGATTAGATTAGTATGGCAAGAAATATACAAAGAAAAAAATTAAGGTTTAGTTATGCTGTTATTGGCGATGGACAAACAGAATTATTTTATTTAGAACATTTGAAAAAAATTAATAATTATGGCTATTCAATTCGTCCGCGTTTTTTTGATAAAATATCTATTGATGATGCAGATAGAATGATTAAAGAATTATTAGATGGAGGCACAAATAAAGTAATATATCTAACTGATTATGATACTGTTGTTAGCGGCGAAACAAAAGTTAGATATAATAAATTAATAAGTGACTATAAGGATGAAAAACATGTAATGATATGTGAAACAATGCCAAGTATAGAATTTTGGTTTTTATTACATTATCAATATACAACACGACCATTTAGAAATTCTAATGAAGCTGAAGCTGCATTGAAGAAATATTTACCAGATTATAATAAATCTAAGGTATATCTTGAAAATGATAAATGGTTTAAAGAACTAATAAGAGATAATAAACAAGATAAAGCAAATGAAAATGCAATACGTCTATTATCTGAGAAAGATAAAGAAAATGAATATTTTCCTTATACTAAGATTAATTTTGCTATTGATGAGTTTGAGAGGTTGAAGGGGAAGGCGTAAAATGTTTATTTTGGTAGTTAATTGCCTAAAAGACAAAGCGTCAGTAAGTAAAAAAATATCTGACATATAAATATAAGTTATGTCAAATGTTGTTAAAAAGAACAATATTATCCTACAACAATGTCTGATTTAGCAAGAAAATATAAAGTTTCAAAAGGGACAATTTATATTTGGCTTTTACCAATTAGAAAAGAGCTTTTAGAAATGTATTCTCCTCCTAAAAAAAGATTATTAACAGTATCGGTATTTAAACCGTATAGATATTCTCCAATAACAATTTACAATAGTATGTTTTGATTTAAGTAGTTTTGTAACAATCTGTTATGTGTTTCTTAGTAGACCCTAGATAAACATTTCTCAAATAAAAAAAAGGTTTAACACAAGTTAAACCTTTTTCATTGTATCATAATAAGAGTACTGTTATACTTCTAAAACAGTTTCTAAATTTTTCATTCCAACACCAATAGCTTCCTCGTTCATAGGAATAAGCTTATGATATCTTTCGTGTAAAGATTTCTTTAAACCTGCAGTAACATTTTCCATTTTAACAATTGGTTTAATCTTTAAGAAAGCTCCTAACACAATCATGTTAAATACTTTTGGGTTACCCATTTCCGAAGCTAATTTTGCTCCTTCAATTTTACAGATATTAATATCTTTTCTTTCAGGATGTTTAATAATCCCGTTAGGGTCGTACAATAAAGTACCGCCTGGTTTAACTGCATTTTCGAATTTATCCATCGATTGCTGGTTAAGTATAATAGCTGTATCAAAAAAGTTCAAAATAGGCGAACTAATTCTTTCATCGCTAACAATAACGGTAACATTTGCTGTACCTCCTCTCATTTCGGGTCCGTAAGATGGCATCCAACTTACTTCTTGATTTTGCATAATTCCGGAATAAGCAAGTATTTTTCCCATAGAAAGAACACCTTGTCCACCAAAACCTGCTATAATAATTTCTTCAGTCATAGTTCTAAAATTTTATTTTTCAACTAATTTACCATCTACTTTAATATCTCCTAACGGATAGAATGGGAACATATTATCTACCATCCATTCGTTAGATTTTACGGGAGTCATTTTCCAACCCGAGTTACAGTTCGATACAATCTCGATTAACTGAGTGCCTTTTTTAGCAATAGCATTTTCAAAAGCTTTTCTAATAGCTTTTTTAGCTTTTCGCACATGACCAGGAGTATGAACAGCATGACGTGATACAGAATATGTACCAGGTAATTGAGCAACAAGCTCTGTCATTTTTAATGGATTACCCATCATATCAATTTCCCTTCCATAAGGTGATGTTGAAGAAACCATTCCGGGTAGAGTTGTAGGTGCCATTTGACCACCTGTCATACCATAAATACCATTATTAATAAATATAATAACTATGTTTTCGCCACGGTTACAGGCATGAATTGTTTCGGCTGTTCCAATAGCTGCTAAATCACCATCACCTTGATATGTGAAAACAACTTTTTTAGGCCACAAACGAGATATTGCTGTTGCAACAGCAGGGGCTCTACCATGAGCAGCTTGTTGCATATCAATATTCATAAAATCGTATGCTAAAACAGAGCAACCTACTGGAGCAACTCCAATTGTATCTTCAACAATTCCCATATCTTCAACAACTTCCATTGTAATTCTGTGTGCAGTTCCATGACCACAACCCGGACAATAAGAAAGCTCGTTATCAGTCATTAACTTAGTTTTTTTATAAACTTGTTGACCGTTTTTTATTATTTCTTCTACTGTCATTATTTATCCTCCAATAATTTTTTGTTCAAGTGCATTTACAATCTCATCAGGTGTAGGAATAACTCCTCCAACATGACCAAAATGCTCAACTTTACATTTGCCTTCTACAGCAAGTTTAACATCTTCTATCATTTGTCCTTGACTCATTTCAACACTTAAAATACCTTTAACTTGCGATGCTAATTCGTTTATTCTTTCCTTTGGATAAGGGAAAAGCGTAATAGGACGTAATATTCCTACTTTTATTCCTTTATCTCTAGCTAATTGCATTGCCTTTTGCGATATTCTTGCACTAGAACCATATGCAACAAAAAGATATTCGGCATCTTCTGTGTTAAACTCTTCAAAACGAACTTCTTCGGCTTCCATTTGCTTGTATTTTGCTAAAAGATGTTCGTTATGTTTTTCCATTTTTTCAGAAACTAAATGTAATGATGTAATTATATTACGTTCTCTGTTGTTAGTTCTTCCAACGGTAGCCCAATCGCCATATTTATCATATATTTCTTGGTCGGTAAGTCTTGGCTTTTGTTCGCTTAGAACAACTTTTTCCATCATTTGACCAATAACACCATCAGATAAAATCAAAACAGGAGTTCTGTATTTAAAAGCTAAATCCATACCTAAACCTGCAAAATCAAACATTTCTTGTGCCGATGCCGGAGCTAAAACTAATAGTTTGTAATCCCCGTGTCCGCCACCTTTTGTAGATTGAAAATAGTCGGCTTGCGATGGTTGAATAGTTCCTAATCCAGGACCTCCTCTAACTACGTTTAATATAACTCCTGGTAGTTCAGCTCCTGCCATATACGAAATTCCTTCTTGTTTAAGACTAATGCCAGGGCTCGAAGATGAGGTAGCAACTCTTTTTCCTGCTGCACCACCACCATAAACCATGTTTATAGCAGCTACTTCGCTTTCTGCTTGAAGAACAACCATACCTGTTCTTTCGTGTGGCTTTTCAGCCATCAAATACTCAATTACTTCCGATTGAGGTGTGATAGGATATCCGAAGTAACCATCTGCTCCAGCTCTAATTAAGCCTTCAGCATATGCTTCGTTACCTTTCATTAATTTTAATTCACCCATTATTGTAATAATTTTTTTGTTAATTAATTAGACCTACTCGGTCTCTACCTTAATCCTGTAAACGGTTATAACTCCATCAGGACAAACCAAAGCACAACTTGTACAACCTGTACATGCTTCTGGGTTTTCCATATAGGCATAATGATAACCTTTACCATTCACTTCTTTAGCCATGCCGATAACATCGGTTGGACACGCTACAACGCACACTTCACAACCTTTGCATTTTTCAGTATCGACAACTATAGCTCCTTTTATTTTTGCCATATTTATAATTTTTTTGTCAGTGGCTCAAAGATAATAATATTAATGAGATTTTATAAGGATATTTGACATAATATTAACTTGTATAAAAAACAGTAAATCAATAATATAATAACAACTTGTTTTAATTTGGAATGTTTCTAATTAATTTGTGGGTTAATTTAAATTAAGAGGGCTTATATTTATTCAAACAAAATTTCTATCTTTGATAGTGGAAATTTAAAAAAAAATTGTATCTTTATAGTTCTTAATGCAACCATTTATAAATTTATTAGTCAATATTATAGTCAATGCAAGATTTGGAAAAAATAATTAAAGGTTGTCAGAAAGGGCAACGTTCTTTTCAAAAATTGCTTTATGATAAGTACTCACCTCTGTTGATGGGTATTTGTATGCGTTATGCACATACAACTGACGAGGCTGAAGATATTTTACAAGAAGGATTTGTGAAAATATTAAAGCAAATTAATAAATTTGAGCAAAAAGGTTCTTTTGAAGGTTGGATGAAACGAATTGTTATTAATACAGCAATTACAAATTACAGAAAAAATTTAAAACGCTATAATCATAGCGAATTAGATGATTATAATTCTCAGTTTCATAGCACATCAATGTATGATTCAGATTTTACGCACGAAGAATTATTAAATATAATTAAAAAACTGCCAGATGGTTATAGGGTTATTTTTAATCTGTATGCAATAGAAGGTTACAAACATAAAGAAATTGCAGAATTACTTAATATTGATGTTGCTACATCAAAATCGCAATATTCTAGAGCAAAAAGATCTATCCGACAAAAAATGGAAAAAATAAGTAAAATAAATATAGAATGAATAATAAAGTTGATATAGAAAATATTTTTAATGAAGCATTTCAGAGTTTTAAAACTACTCCTGATAATAAGATTTGGGACAATCTTGAAAACTCGTTAAATAATAGTTTTCCGGAAACAACTTATGCCAGTAAGTTTTCAGACTATAATTATATTGCTTCTGATAATGTTTGGAGTGCAATTGCTTCTAAATTATGGTTAGATAATTTCTTGAGATTTTCATTCAATAGTTTTAATGTTTATTATGCTGCTTCTATTATAACTTCATTATTCTTAGTATTTACATTGTTAGATATTGATAAAGTTAAAATTAATGATGTGGGTTTAAATGAGACATCTACTACAATAAAAAAAGTAAAATCAAATAATAATTTTGATAATAAAGAACATAATATATCAACAACAAATTCTAATAAAAGAAACAACAAATTAGTAATAAATTCTACTAAAGAAATCAATCTTTTAGTAGATGATTCAACAGATACATCTAATAATGGTAAGCACAAAAAAGGAGTTGCTGTTATTGCTACTAATAGTATTAGTGCAAACGAGGAGTATTATAAAAAACCTGCAAAATTAGAAACAAATACTGTTGTAAAATATGTAAACAATTATATTACTGATACTGTAACAATTTTTAAAACGGACACTGTGATATTAAGAGACACTGTGTTTAAAGAAATTACTAAAGACCCATTGTCTGTTGTAAAATCACCATGGTCTATTGATATTGCTTACACTCCAATGTTTACAAACACGTCGTTGAATGGACCAAGCGATATCATAAATAAAATTAATGATAATACATCAACAGCTTATAATTGGTCAATAGGTTTAAATATTAATTATAAGATTAATAATTTTTCTGTTCAATCGGGAATTGCATATACAAATTTTGCCGAGAAATTTCAATATTCCGAAGAAATTATAGAAATTAATAAACATAACGAAACTAAATATGATGTAGCAGGAGAATACACATATGTAAACACATACAGCGAATGGATAATAACAGGTGTTAGCAATGTGCCTAGAATTGATACTGTTAGCTCGTCATACGAAATTAATCATTATGATTATAATGGAGTTATGATAATTGATACTATTTGGACATATCAAACAGATACGGTAATGGTTTCAAAATACGACTCGCTAGAAACATTTCATAACGATACTATTACTGCTGTTAAATATGATACTTTAGATGTAATAATTATTGATACAATTAAAACACGTTCATTTTACGAGTTTGTAAACAGATATACATATATGGAAATTCCATTAATTGTGAATTATGAAATTAAACATAACAAATTTTCTTATATTGTAGGTGGCGGATTAATAACAGGTATTTTCTTAAATGCACAAGGAAAAGGTATAAGTGTTGACGATAAAGTTGTTAGTTTTAAGGATTTACCTTTTATGAAACTTAATTTAAGTGGAGTTGTTAATGCTGGAGTACATTATCATTTAAACCCAAAAATGAGCATTTTGTTTGAAGGTGTTTATCGCAGAAACTTTAATTCTATTTACAATAGTTCTTATTTCTTAGAGCAAAGATTTAATTCTTTTGGATTGAAATTAGGTATTAGATATAGATTCTAATTGTTTTGTAATTCTTCTAATTTTATTAATAATTTTTCCCAATTATCAGTTTCTTTTTGTATTTCTTTATTTTTATCTTCTACTTTTTTAAATAGCGTATTATAATCTTTGTTTGCCTCAAAAGTATTTAATTCAATATTCATTTCTTTAATCTCTTTTTCTAAGTTTTCTATATTTTCTTCAGCTTTTTTAATTTGTGTTTCGGTTTTACGAATATCTTTTTGCAATTGTTTTCGTTGTTCGTAGCCAAGTTTGTTTTCAGAAACTTCTGTTTTTACATTACTTGTTTGTTTCTTTATTTTATTAAGCAAATCTAAATTTGTTACTCTTTTCTTTTCAAGAAACTCGTAAATATCGCCAATAAATTGTTTAATATTATGATTTGTAAACTCGTAAATTTTATCGGTTAAACCTGTTAAAAAATCTCTATCGTGAGAAACGATTATTACAGTGCCATCATAAAAATTAAGAGCATTTTTCAATACCTCTTTCGATTTTATATCAAGGTGATTTGTAGGCTCATCTAGTACAAGTAGATTGTATGGCTCTAACAAAAGTTTAGATAAAGCCAAGCGAGTTTTTTCGCCACCCGAAAGCACTTTTACCTTTTTTTCTATATCCTCGCCAGAGAAAAGAAACGAACCAAGAATATTTCTAACATTTTTACGAACATCGCCAACCGCAATATCGTCAAGAGTTTCAAAAACAGTAATACTTTCGTCTAATAATTGTTCTTGATTTTGGGCAAAATAACCAATATTTATATTGTGTCCTTTTTTATAAATACCTTTGTAATCGTTAATTTCCTCAACAATTATTTTAGATAATGTAGATTTTCCTTCGCCATTTTTTCCTACAAAAGCTATTTTTTCACCACGTTCAATTGTTAAATTTACATCTTTTAGAACTAAATTGCTGCCATAAGATTTGCTTAAATCTTTTGTTTCAATAACCAAAGTGCCTGAGCGAGGTGCTGGTGCAAATTTAAAATGAATACTTGCTTTGTCTTCTATATCAACTTCAATACGCTCAATTTTGTCGAGTTGTTTTATTTTAGATTGAACCTGCACAGCTTTTGTTGCTTGGTATCTAAACCTTTCGATAAATTCTTCGGTTTTCTCAATCATTTTTCGCTGATTGTTATAAGCATTTATTTGCTGTTCTCGGCGTTCTTTTCTGAGTTCTAAATATTTAGTGTAGTTTGCTTTGTAATCGTAAATCTTACCAAGCGAAATTTCTATTGTGCGGTTTGTGATATTATCTAAAAATGCTTTGTCGTGAGATATTAAGACAACTGCTCCGTAATAATTTTTCAGAAAACCCTCTAGCCAATCAATTGCCTCAATATCAAGATGATTTGTTGGTTCATCTAAGAGTAATACATTTGGTTTACGAAGAATTATTTTAGCAAGTTCTATGCGCATACGCCAACCACCACTAAGTTCTGATGTTGCTTTGTGAAATTGTTCCTCGGTAAAACCTAAACCTTTTAATGTTTTTTCGGCTTCGGCTCTGGTGTTGCTTCCGCTTAATACATCAAACCTGTCTGATAATTCAGTTAGTGTTTCTATATTTTTTAAATAACTATCACTTTCGTAATCGGTACGTTCTGTAATTTCTTTATTTAACTGTTCTATTCTTTTTTCAATTTCGTTTAGTTCGGCAAATGCTTTTATTGTTTCATCAATAACTGTTGTATCGTCAGAAACTTTCATTACCTGTGGTAAATAACCAATACTTGTATCGCTTGGTTTACTTACCGAGCCTGAGTTAGATTTTATTTCACCAATAATAACTTTTAACATTGTAGATTTTCCGGCACCGTTTTTTCCGGCTAAACCAACACGCTCTTTTTTGTTTATTATAAAACTGATGTTTGAAAAAAGTTCAAAACTTCCAAATTTTACAGATATGTTATTTATTGAAATCATTGCTTAGTTTAAAGTTCGTAAAGTTCATAAAGTTGAAAGTTCATAAAGTTGAAGCTTATTAAAATTCTGTTTTTTCTAACTCATCAAGCAACATATTTAAAAAGTTTTTTAATGGTTTAACAGCAACCATTTTCAACATAGTATTTAAATCTGCATCAAAAACTAAATCTACATTAGATTTTTCTCCTTGTGTTTCAATATTTACTAAAAAATCAAATTTAAAAGGAACTTTGCCAAAATCTTTTATTTTAATAACGCTATTTGGTGTTGTTTCAATAATTTCCATACCTAAACTTGCTAAACCAGAAATGGTAAAGGAGCAAGTTTTTGTATCAGATTTCCAATCAGTAACCCTATCGGGCATTAATTGCTCAAAATTATTAAAATCAGAAAGAAAATTAAAAATTTGCTTATCTGTTTTATTTATTAATCGTGTATCACTCTCTATTTTTGTCATATAACTCTATTGTTAAATTGCTCTATTGTTCTATTGTTCTATTGTTAAATTGCTCTATTGCTAAATGGTTAATATTTAATTTAAAATCCTATTTTATTATTTGTCATTAGTCTAACATCTAAGGTC
>Ga0256827_10001470_pt1 | contig 15088 bp, 17 predicted proteins | sample CV84metaG_FD_185977 | JGI IMG/M metagenome (GOLD analysis project Ga0256827, IMG submission 185977) | Hydrothermal vent microbial communities from East Pacific Rise, Pacific Ocean - CV84 | ecosystem: Environmental > Aquatic > Marine > Hydrothermal vents | place: Pacific Ocean: East Pacific Rise... | reverse complement strand
TAGAGTAAAACTCTGCTATAATATCTCAAAAAATATTTGGAGATTATTATGACGTTAATAAAATGTGATACACTTAGTGAGGCTAGAGCTCAGATTGATAAGGTTGATGAGAAGATAGTTGAATTGGTCGCTTTGCGTAATGATTATATTAAGCAGATAGCACATTTCAAAAACTCTATTGAGGAGATTAAATCTGATGATAGGGTGGCTGATATTGTTAGTCGAGTTCGTACAAAAGCTATAGAGTTAAATCTCTCTCCTAATCTTATTAATGATATGTTTGTTCGTATGATAGATGAGATGATAGAGAGTGAGATTGCTGAGTTCAAAAATGCTAAAGTCTTTTAGGCTTTAGCTCTTTTTGATTTAAATTTGAGATAAAATACCTGCTGGTAATATTGTAGGATATAGCTGTCTATAAGATGGGTTATCCCCAATAAACTTCCACTCTTCGCCTCTCTCTTTTATTGCAAGAAGCTTCTCCTCTTTTTTGATATTTATGGTTCTTTGTGCTGGATTAATCGCTATATTCTCTTGACCATACTTACCTGCTAATACATTATTTAGAACTCGTACACTAAGCTCATCACTATAAAGCTCTGGATTTAAAAAATTAAGAGTAATATCACTTTGATAGATAATTTGAGCAAACTCACCATTTTCATAAGGATAGACATCTCCTAGATATATAATTTTTGTATTAAATGATTCAACTGATAGTTGGGGTGAGCTTACAATAGTATTAATATATTGTCTAAATAGATTCTCATTTATCGGTTTAAAAAGTTTGGGATAGGTCATATTTATAATACCATCTACATTAAGTGTTTGAAGCTGTTGAAAGTATTCATCTATATAATCTTTTAGTCCAGACTGTTCAGCTATATTATTCTCAATAGGCTCAACATCTTCTGAAACAAAATCACTCTCTGTATAGACATTACAGTAGCTAGGAGGAGTTGTTATTAATGATGTTTTACACATACTAGATTCTCCTCTTCTTTTCAAAATCTCCTCTCTAGTATATGTTCTTACATTCTCTACTTTAGAGTTTTTTTGAATGGTTTGATTCTTTTCTACGCTAATGTTTTGTTCTGTCTTCTTAATGATTTTCTCTTTGGGGGTTTGTGAATTAAAACATCCCGTTAAGATAATAAGGGAGATGCTTAAAAGAGTAACTTTCATAATTTATAACTTCCTATATAATAATATTTTTTTAAAAATTGGTGAAATTATATCATTTTTTTGAGATAGTTTATTAAAACTTTACTCATCTTTGGACTACTTAAGGGTTGTCTCATAAGATTGTAGGAGTTTATCTCTAAAGTTTTAAAAATAATTTGACTATAATCATTATCAATAACAAAAGATATCTTTTGTGCTAGTAGTAAAATAGTTGCAATGGATGATGGGTATAGGATATCATATATATCATCATAGACAGGAATATCACTATTTGCAAACTTCCATCTACCACGTTCATAAAAACGCTCAATTGCTTGATTTAGTATATTCTCTGCTAGAATGATATATCGGCTATTTTGCGTAACTACATGAGCATTTAGTAGAGCTATTCCAAGATAAGCATAATCTTCTAAAAAGGCATCTATATTATCTGTGTGTTTTAGTGTCTGATTTGGATAATATCTATTTAATAGTGATTCAAGTGACTCTATAGCTATCTCTTTATATCTATCCTCATAGAGAGATGCGTTGAAAAGAGCATCTATCATCATAGCAGAAAATGAGGTTATAATTTTATTGTCTATAAAATATGAATTATCAGAGTTTTTAATAGCATTGGTATAAAAATGACTATTTTTACTCATATGGTTTATCATAAAATCAAGGCTTTGGAATGCTATTTCTTTATAAAATTTATCCTCTGTTATATCATAAGCTCTAAGATATAGAGATGAGATATTAGCATTGTCATAGCTAAGTTTCTCTACACTAGAAATTTGCCACTCTTTTGTGGAAGCATATCTAAAAAAACCACCATCTTCTGTATCATATATCTCTTTTGTTGCTATATTTTTTAGAGTAGATAATACTATAGATAGAAGCTCTTTATTATCTGTTACCTTATAGTTATCTAATAATAAGTCAAGTGTAGAAATATGTAAGAATTTTGGTGAATCTCCAAAGCCACCATTGACATTATCATATAAACTAAGTGCATGAGATGTAATAGTTTTTGAAATATCAATATTTAACCGTGTAGCTTCTATATTTTTGTTTTGTGGATTTATATATTGTAATACCTCTTCACCTTTTTCTATCATGGTCTCTTTATCATCTCGATATTTTTGATAAATGGTAGTAAGAAGATTTTTAAAATCCAAAACATTACCTTGAGGAGTTGTTCCTATATATGAAGCACTATAGAATGGTTTTAAATCTTCAGTCAAAAAAATAGAGACAGGGGAGGAGCAGTTTTGACCATTCATTAATTTATAAACTTGTTTATAATATTTGTCTATATCTGTTCTCTCATCTTTATCTACTTTTATGGATATAAAATGTTCATTTAGAAGTTGAGCAATAGGTAGGGTTATAAATGACTCCTCTTTCATAGCTTTACACTGTTTTGAACCACTATAACCAATGGAGAGAAAAATAGGTTTTTTTTCTGCTCTTGCTTTAGCTAATGCCTCCTCACTCCAAGAGTACCAGTTGATGATTGTATTTGCATATTCACGCAAATATAAAGAAGTTTCATTTTTTAAATAATTTGACACAAGAATCCTTTTTATTGTGTAAAAAATAGAATTTAAAGTAAAAAATAACAATATTAAACACTATTTTGCTTTATAATACCGACTAATCTACAATTACTACACATATTAACGAAATTTTTACATATCATTTGATATAGTATTAACATTAGAGAAAATATCGCTCTTAATATAATCTATTCACTTGAAAAAGGGATTAAAACAAATATGAAAATTATAAAATTATTTCTATTGGTTACACTATTTTTAACATCTGGAACAGCAGGATTTGAATCTGCCCTTAAAAATCAATCAAAATATCTTAAGCCTGAAGAGGCATTTAAGGTTTATGCTGTTGATACTGATGAGGGTATTGAGACAAAAATTATTTTGGGAAAAAATATTCACATTACTTACGATACTTTGAAATATAGGATAGTAGACCCTGTTGAGTTTGAGTTGGATGTAGTCAAGCCAACTCCAGAGAAAGTTCAAAAAGAGTTGCATCTAAATAAAGATGTTATTGTCAATATTCCTATGTCGGTTATTCGTTCAAAAATTACAGGGGAGAAGACAAAATATACATTAATGATTGAGTTTCAAGGCTGTTCAGATAAGGGTATTTGTTATAATACAATTCAAAAAAAGTATAATTTTATTACACCAAAGCAGGGAATTTGGAGTAAAATTATGAGTTTAACAGATAGTAAAAACTCTGCAAGTATTATAGATGTATTGAAAAGTGAAAGCTCATTTTTTATTGTTTTACTATTTTTAGTTCTTGGGCTACTTTTGGCATTAACTCCTTGTATCTTCCCAATGATACCTATACTCTCTTCGATTATTGTCTCACAATCGGGTGATGGACAACCAAGTGCAATGAAAGGGTTCGTGACCTCTTTAATTTATGTCTTATCTATGGCTGTTACTTATACGACAGTAGGGGTCATATCAGGACTATTAGGTGCAGATATCCAATCAGCAATGCAGAATCCTTGGGTATTAACCACATTTGCTCTAATGTTCTTTGCTTTGGCACTTTCTCTATTTGGTTACTATGAGATGCAACTACCATCAAAATGGCAATCTAAACTCAATTCAGCAAGTGATAGCGCACAGGGTAAAGGGATTATTGGTACAGCTATAATGGGATTCCTATCAGCATTTATTATTGGACCTTGTGTTGCTCCTCCTCTAGCAGGAGCAGTTATCTTTATATCTCAAACAGGAGATGCATTTCTTGGAGGATTAGCACTCTTTGTTATGAGTATTGGTATGGGACTACCTCTTCTCCTTGTTGGTCTAGGTGCAGGTAAATTTATGCCAAGACCTGGTGGCTGGATGACAACTGTTTCACAAGTGTTTGGTGTAGTTATGTTAGCACTATCTATATTTATGCTATCAAAAGTTCTTCCTGAGAGTGTTACAATGTTATTATGGGCATTACTATTTATTGGAGTCTCTCTATATATGGGAGTATTTAATAATAGTTCACAAAGTAAAGGTGCATTTAAACTATTTCAGCTTCTTGGATTTGCATCTCTAATCTATGGTGGTTCTCTCTTTATTGCACTACTTAGTGGTTCAACTTCAATGATGCATCCATTTGAGAAGTTTACAACACCACAAGTGATAACAGTTAATAGTGTTAAAACAGGTGATAGTGATGTATCTACTCCAAAAGAAGAGGATAGAAGTTCTCATACAGGTTACTCTCTTGCTAAGTTGATGGATGAGGTAAAAGCTAGTAAGCTTCCTGTAGTTGTAGATTTTTCTAAAAAATCATGTCCATCATGTAGGGAGTTAGAGGCAGTTACTTTTCCAAATCCTAAAGTTAGAAGTGAGCTAAAAAGATTCACTTTTATCTCTATTGATATTACAAATCAAACAGATGAGGAGAAGGCTATTCTTAAGCATTATGGTCTTTTTGGTACACCAAATATTATCTTTTTTGACAAAAATAATAAATTTTTACCAGAAAAATCTCTTAATGGATTTATAAATCCAAAAGTTTTTGCTGAACACTTAAAGTCTATTTAGTGAATAAAACTATAGAAATAGGCAAAGTTAATAGCTTAAAAATAGAGAGAGATACAGATTATGGCTATTATTTAATAGCTCAAAATTTTGAAGAGGTACTTCTTCCTAATATTTATATTATGGAAGATGAGATGCCAATGGGTTCAGTTATAGATGTTTTTGTCTATACAGACTCGGAGGATAGACCTGTGGCTACTACAAAGTATCCATATGCTATGTTGGATGAGTTTGGATACTTTACAGTTGTAGATTATCAAAGATTTGGTGCATTTGTAAATTGGGGTTTACCAAAAGATTTGTTTGTCCCTCTATCTCAGCAAAAATGTCATTTTCATATAGGTTCAAAATATATTTTACGAGTCTGTTTAGATGAGGAGACAGGACGACTATATGGAACACATAAGATAGGTAAATGGCTATCAAAAGATACCGATAACTTAAAAGAGAATCAAAAAGTGGATGTTTTGGTTCTATCCAAAACTCCTCTTGGATATAAAGTTATTATTGAAAATCTATATGAGGGTATGCTTTTTGAAAATGAAATCTTTGAAACTTTAAATGTGGGTGATAGAAAAGTTGCTTATATTAAAAAGATACGAAAAGATGGAAAACTAGATTTATCACTTCAACCAATAGGTAAAAAAGTTGCAGGTGATGTTTATGAGATTAAACTCTTAGAGATTTTAAAAGAGTCCAATGGATTTATTGCTTTAAACTCTAAAAGTGATGCCTCTTTAATTACAAATAGTTTTTCTATGAGTAAAAAGAACTTTAAACGTACACTAACCACTCTTATAAAAGATAAAAAAGTTACTTTGGATAATAACGGAATTAAACTTTTATAAATTTTTTTATTAATTTCATAATTGAAGCCAACTCTTTCGTTAAACTACAGTTAATTCAACTTAGGAAAGAGGAGCTATTATGAGATACTTTAGACCACTACCAATCAACAAAGAGATACCTTTAAATCACAAAAAAATCATCGTTAGTAAGACTGATAAATATGGAAAAATATTGTATGCAAATGATTATTTTTTTGAGGTTACAGGTTATGAAGAGTCAGAAGTCTTAGGCGTACCTCATAGTATTTTAAGACATCCAGATATGCCAAGAGCAGTTTTTTATTTGATGTGGCAAACAATTAAAAAAGGGGATAATATCACAGCAGTGGTAAAAAACCTAGCAAAATCTGGTGAGTACTATTGGGTAACTACAGATTTTGAGATTATTAGAGATAAGAATGGTGATATTGAGAGTTATATTGCCTATAGACGACCAGCTTCAAAAATGGCAGTCTCTGGTGTAGAGGAGTTGTATGAAAAGCTTCTTAAAATTGAGAAAAAAAGTGGTATGGAGCAGTCACTACTATATCTTCAAGGTTTCTTGGATGTTCGTCATGTAACCTATCATGAGCTTATGGCAGAATTAGTTAAGCCTAGAAGTATTATGGAAAAACTCTTTTTAGTAATGAAAAGAACATTTAAATATACAAATAATATTAATAGTAGGTTACATAGAGACGAGAAAGTATCTTGATTCTTTTTGATAATTTCATAGTTGAGGCTAACTGTTTTGTTACAATAACCCTTAAAACATTAGGAGAGGATTAGTAATGAGATATTTTAGACCGATACCCATTGATAAAAAAATAAATTTAAGTAATAAAAAGATTCTTGTAAGTAAAACAAATAAAAATGGAAAAATACAGTTTGTAAATGATTATTTTTGTAAAGTTGCAGGATATGAAGAGGATGAGGTTATAGGTATGCCTCATAGTATTTTACGTCATCCTGATATGCCAAGAGCGATTTTCTATCTGATGTGGCAATCAATTCTTGCAGGAGAGAATATCACTGCTGTAGTAAAAAATTTAGCAAAATCTGGTGAGTACTATTGGGTAACAACAGATTTTGAGATTATAAAAAATTCAAAAGGTGAGATTGAAAGCTATATTGCCTACAGACGACCAGCTTCAGATGATGCAATATCTGGTGTAGAAGAGTTATATAGAAAACTTTTGAAAATAGAAAAAAGTAGTGGAATGGAGCAATCTTTAGTATATCTTCAAGGTTTTTTAGATGTAAAGCATATGAGTTATCATGCCTTTATGACAGATTTAGTAAAACCAAGAAGTATTATGGAAAAACTCTTTTTAGTAATGAAAAAAACATTTAACTACACTAATAATGTTTATAGTGATTTAGAAAATGATAGAAAAGCATCTTAATAAATAAAATGGCATTCTAATAAAAAAGCATTTTAATTAGTATTTTTTGATATACTACCCAAAATTATAAATAAAAGGATTATTAAATGGATTTAACAGAATTACTTAAAATGGGTGCAAGTGCAATACAGGGTAATAGTGATGATGCAACAACAGGACTTGATACAGATTCAATTTCAAATGCACTAGGAAATCTTTTAGGTGGTGGTGCTGATGGTGGGCTTGATTTAGGTTCATTGGTTTCAGGATTATCTGAAAATGGATTAGGTTCTATTGTTGGTTCATGGTTAGGTTCTGGAGAAAATGAATCTATCTCTTTAGACTCTATTACAGACCTTTTAGGTGCTGATAAAATATCTGAATTTGCGTCAAGTTTAGGTTTGAGTGAAGACTCTGCAAAGGGTGCTTTAGCAGATGCTTTACCAAATGTTATTGATAAAGCAACATCAGGAGAGAACTCTTTGGTAGATGATTTATTGTCAAAAGTAGGTGGTGCTGATGGTGCTATGGATATGTTAGGTAAAATGTTTAGATAGTCTACTCCTCTTTAGTGTTCTTAAGCAACAACTTAAGAGCACTCTCTATTATGAAATATATCTTTTTTTTCTCTATTCTACTCTCTTCTCTATTCTCAATAGAGCTAAAAATAGCTTCATATAATGTCGAAAATCTTTTTGACATGAGTTACAATAAAACAGAGTATCCCGAATATATCCCTTATAAACATAACTGGAACAGAAAAACACTATCTATAAAATTAAAAAATATATCAGAGGTTATCTGTGAGTTAGATGCTGATATAATTGGGCTTCAAGAGATAGAGAACGAAAACGCTCTGAATCTTCTACAAAAATCACTTAAAAAATATGGATGTAACTATAGATATTCAGCTATAACTTCAAAAAAGAGAATATCTATCCAAGTAGCACTACTATCCAAAATTCCTATCAAACATCACAAAGATATAGTAGTCAAGAGAGTAGGGGGAATACGAAATATATTAGAGGTAAAGTTTGATATAGATGGAGAGTCACTATATATCTATGTAAACCATTGGAACTCAAAGCACTCACCTGAAAGTAAAAGAATCTTATCTGCCATATCTCTAAAAAAGAGGCTCTTATCACTTCCTAAAAAGAGTAAATATATTCTATTAGGAGATTTTAATAGCAACTATAATGAGTATAAAACTATAGGTAAAACAGGTATAAATAGTATCTTAAATGCCAAAATATTTAAAAAGAGTAAGATGAGAAGAGATGAGTTTAGACACTATAATCTATGGCTAGAGCTTTTACCATATAGAAGATGGAGTCACAATTTCTATGGAGAAAAACAGGGGTTAGATGCTATTTTATTACCTCCATCTCTATTTAGTAGCAGAGGGATTAACTATGTAGATAACTCTTTTGCTGTTTTTAGAAGAGATTATATGTTTACTTCAAAAGGTTATGTCAACCGTTGGCAATATAAAAATAAAAAGCATCTAGGCAGAGGCTACTCCGACCACTTCCCGATATTCGCAACTCTCTCCACTAATCCATATAAGTTTAAAAAAGAGAGAGAGCTTTTAAGCTGTTCTATAGAGAGTCTATATCAGAAAAATACTAAACTACCCTGTTATCTAAAGAGAGTAAAAGTTATCTCTAAGCATAAAAGAGCAGTCACCATCCAAGACAGAAGTGGTAAAATTATAATCTATGGAGTAGAGAAGCAGATAAAAAAGGGAAAATTTTATTCAGTAGATGTATATAAGACTAAAATCTACAAAGGAGAGAATGAGGTTATTGGTTTTAGTATGAATTTAGTTGAGTGATTTTAGATAAAAATGTTACTTAAGTAGCATTTTTATTTCTAATTTATCTGATAAAATTTGATTATCAAAATATTATAAGAAGGATGGAAAAAATGAAAAAACTTATATTTATGGTGTCAATTGGATTGGTTATTTTTAATGGATGTTCTAATAAATCAGTAACATCTAAATCTATAAACCCTAAAGTGATTAAAACAACTACTGCTAAAGTAGTGAACTCTTCAGATAGAAAGATAGAAAAAGTAACTCATTCAAAGGTAGAGCATAAAGAGTGGGGAGCTCCAACAATTAGCGAAGCTGAAGCAGGAAAACTGTTTGGATTTTCTGTTAACTCAAAATAACTATCCTATATATCTAGTATTCAAAATATTTGTAGTAATTTTAGATATAATCAAATCCAGTATTAAAAATAGAAATATATAGGAAAAAAATCATGAATTACTATCAAGAAATTTTAGCATTTCATATTATAGCTGTGCTTTCGTGGATGAGTTTGCTCTTTTATATGCCACGTCTATTTGTCTATCACCAAGAGCATAAAGATAGCAAAGAGTTTACAGATGTGGTAAAGGTACAGGAGCTTAAGATTTATAAGATAATTGGCTTTCCTGCCAAGATTGCTACTATTATAAGTGGGGGAACACTTATCTACTTAAACCCAATCCTGCTAGAGCAAGATTGGATGTTGGCAAAACTTTTTGTTCTCGTTTTGATGATTGCTTACTCTTTCTCATTAGAGTATTTTAGAAAGATATTGGCAAAAGATAGTTGTACTAAAAATGGACAGTTTTTTAGAGCTTATAATGAAGTTCCAACTCTATTTGCTATTTTGATAGTAGTCTTTGTTATTACTAAAAATGTTCCAATATACTTTTCTATTTTTGTTACGCTCTTTTTTGGGTTTATTATCTATAAGATTTTGACTAAAGAGGTGTAAACCTTATGGTATATGATAGTTAAAATTACTACTAGGAAACTCGAAATGAACATTCTCAAATCTATCTTGCAGGTAAGCCCCATTCTCTTGAAGATAGAACGCACCACCAAGTACTAATATGGTAAAGATAACTAAAATTGTTATCTTGACTATGCTATATGGACGCTCTCCTGCTATCTTGCCTGTTTGGGCGTTTATGGCGTAGTTATACTCTTTATCTTGCCACTTGAATTGTGCTGTCCATACAGGAAATAGTGCGTTTTTATAGGTGGTATTGTGGTATGAGGTCTGCATATTGTCAATTCTCTGTTGGTCTCCTCCTATATCTCGTCTAATATCTCTTTGGATAATGGTATCCATCTTCATCTTTGCATACTCAAAGGCGTTGTCTAATCCTATGGTATACTCCTCTGCTTTGAAGCCTGATAGATATCGTTCATCAAAAGCTATTAGATGCTCTGTATGCCAAGGAGTTAGGGAGTTTAATATGCTATGAGATATGGTTTTTGATGCACCAATAGTTATATCGTCAAACTCATTTTGGATATGACCTGATACAGGTGTCCAGTTGATTCTTGCCTCTCTTTGTTGTATTATCTGCTCTCTTCCATCTATTATAACTCTTCTCTCTACAGTAACATAATAGATATCTCCTCTTTGACCTCTGTAGTAGGTTTTGGTTTGGCTATCATAAGTCCAGTGAGGTAGATAGTAGCCTTGGAGTTTCTCATCTCCATCTACAAAATCTTTTAGTTTATTTGGAGCAAACCAAAGAGAACCAATCCATTTTTTAAATCTCTCTCTTGCCTCTTTTTGGGTTAGCTGAAAAGGTAGAAGAGATTTAGGAGTAATATCTTTGACAAAATCGGTAATAGCAGGTGTATTACAGTATGGACAGTTTGAACTAATGGAGTAAGGGGTCAATTTAAAGGTTGCTGCACATTTATTACAAGTTATCTCTTTGTTTATCTCTTGTGAGTCATTGTTTCCTAAAAATCTTAGAGCAGATTTGAAATCATACTCCTCTATAGCCTCATCTGATTTAGGAATTGCTTTATTTGTTGAACAAAATTCACAATGTAGCGATGCAGTTGCAGGGCTATATCGTAAAGGTGCACCACAACTGTCACAGGTAAAATTTATTGATTGAAACTTCAAGATTTTGGTAGAGGTGGTGGTGTATTTTGATTAAAATATCTGCTTAAGACATCTTTTGCAGGAGTCCAATCTTTTAGGCTATTTGTCCAAACTAGTGTCTCCTCTTGAAGCTCTCCCATTTTGATTAAAGATTTGATTTTTCGGATATCATAAGGTCCATCACTAATTCCATCAATAGCTACATGGTATACAGTTTCATCTCGTGTAGGAAGTGCTGGAGGTGTATTTTTATCTGTTGGTTTTCTCTTGTTTAGCATCTCTTGACCTAGAGCCAATCCTGCACCCATACCTACCATATCCGATATGGTAGAGTTACCACTATTTCCTAGTGCTTCTCCTGTTTGATATTTTAAATGCTCATCCAAATCACCTGTAATCTCACGGCTTGTTCTTTTGTCTAAAGCTTTCTCTACCTCCTCTGGCAAAGAGATATTTTCTACAAGCATATGTGTTAATTCTAATCCATACTCATCAAAAGATGGTGCAATTTTGTCAGTTATATAGTCCCCAAATTTAACATAGTTTGCAGCAAAGTCCAAAATTGGAATATCACTCTCTCCCAAAACAGCAGGAAGTCTGTTTAGTATGTGATTACTAAGCTGATTTTCTACTTCATCTACCGTAAAGTGTGAATCTGTTCCTACAATCTCTCTCATAAAGACATCAGGTTTTGTAATTCGTATCTCATAAGTACCAAATGCTCTAAGACGAACCATTTTAAACTCAGGGTCTCTTAGTGTAATTGGATTTTTTGTTCCCCATTTTAAGTCAGTAAAGCGTTTAGTATTTAAGAAATAAACTTCAGCTTTAAATGGTGAGTTAAAACCGTGGTCCCAGTGTTGAAGAGTGGTCATAATGGGAAGATTATTAGTATCTAGTTCATATATTCCAGGTTTTAATATATCAGCAATGACCCCTTCATTTACAAAAATAGCTACTTGTGATTCACGAACTGTAAGTTTTGCACCATATTTAATCTCATTATCTTTTCTAGGAAAACGATAGACCATAGTATCTTGTGAATCATCCATCCAATCAATAACATCAATAAACTGACCAAAAATCCAATCAAATAGTCCCATATCTTATCCTTTTGTCCCATCAGTTGTTACATCTTGAATTGTCTCTTCTGGTAATGATGCTATTTGAGCTTTGGTAGCAAGAAGAGCCTCTTTTAACTCTCTTTCTGTTTTGTCTAGCTCTATAAGTGCTTTTGCACGAGTCTGTTTACCCTCTTGAGCAATTCTAAGAGAGTCATTTAGAGTCTCTATAAGAGTAACATTTGCTTTTTTAATACTCTCAATATCAAATATACCACGCTCCATCTGTGTTCTAATATCCACATTTGCCTCTCTTAGCCCCTCAGCATTTTTTTCTAGTAGCTCATTGGTTAAATCACTTGCATCTTTGAGTGCCTTAGCAGACTCATGACTTCTAAATATAGTAACTGTTTGTGCTAGTTGATTTCTCCAAAGTGGAACTGTATTGACCAATGTTGATGCTATTTTATTGATAAGTGATTTATCATTATCTTGTATTAGTCGAATGCTTGGAAGTGACTGCATTGCTACTTGTCGAGAGAGTCTAAGGTCATGAATACGACGCTCTAAATCATCACCAAAAGCTCTTATCTCTTTTAGGTTTTGGATAGCCAACATATCATCATTTTTAGTTTTCTCTTCATACTCTGGAATAATCTTTTCATTTAACTCTTTTTTCTTTAGCTCTCCTGCTTCTATATATAGTTCAAGTTTTCTAAAAAATGCTAGATTGGCATCATATAGCTTATCTAGTGAGACAACATCGGTCATAAGTGTAGATTTATGCTCCTCTAAGTTATTCGCAATCATATCTATCTGGTCGCGAACCTCTTCATATCCTTGTAGAAATTTTGCTAGAGGTTTTGTTCCTCCAAATAGTTTTTTGTACCAAGGTAGTTTTTTATTTGGATTAATCTCATCAATATCAAACCCTTTGATAGCCGATACCATCTCGTTTAGTACTGCACCTACACGACCTGTATCCTTATTTTTAACTCCCTCAATCATACGGTTAGAAATCTCGTCAAGCTCCTCTTGCGCAGCCGCTCCAAAATATATAATAGAGCTTCTATTGCTAAAATCTAACTCACTCATAGCCTTCTCTAGTTGGCTCTGCTCCTCTGGTAGTACTGTAGGTAGATTTTCACTCTTCTCTATAATTGTAGCCTCTATAATCTCTTTTGTTTTTTTCTCCATAATATCTATCTCCTTTGATTAATTTTTTATCTGTTTTTGTAATACATCTATATGTACATCTAAATCGAATTGATTATTTCTTTTGAGACGCTCTATCTCTTTATCAAAACGCTCCTCTACGTCAATTAGTAGATTTGAAAGCTTCTCTTTTGTATCTTTTGTAATCTCATCCTCTTCCATATTGGTGTAGGCTTTTGTAACCTTTTTGATACCATCTATATAGACGATAATAAATTTTCTAGCTACTCTTAAATCTTTTGGGTCTTCCTCTATTGTATTAATTATCTCATACCCTTTATCTATTGCAAGTTTTAGTTTTTCATATAATCCCATATCTTTTATATATGTTATATCGGTCTCAATACTAGAGAGTTTTGCTCTAGCTTCTGCTAGTGTTTCTATAACAAATTGAGCTGATATGTCACCAATATTATCAATCTTGTCCACTCTAGGGTCTAACCCATAATAGAGATAGTAGCCTATTGTAGAGACAACACCCAAAAAACTTCCCATGAGTATTGATTCTCCTCCTGCTATAGAAGCTGTAAACAGTGTAGATATACCTAAAAGTACAGCAGAGATAGTTTTAAACGGTGTTTTAGGAGCTTTTGTTAATGTTTTTGTATGATACTCATACTCATTTAAAAGTCCAATACTACTTAATTTTGCTGTAGTAAAAAAGAGTGCAAAAGAGATAATATTTAAAATAAAAGCACTGATATCTCGTTGAAGTAGAGCTAAGATTATAGATAAAAATAGAGGTGCTAAAAAGAGATATAAAAAATGTCCCTTTTGATGTTTAAATTGATTTACCTTTTTTGGGTTAAAGGGCTGATACCGTTTTGCTTTTCCCATTATCTAGCCTAACAACTTTCCAAGTGGATACCAAACAGTTAATCCAGCAGAGAGTAAAATAAATAAAAAACCGAATATTTTTTGCACTTTTGCCCCTTTTATTATATATTGTAGTGATGATTTTTTCTGTTTTATTTTAGCATAATTTTCTAAAAATGAGTAACTTTTTGGAGATATTTGCTTAACTAATGGTAAAATACTTTAAAAATAAATAAGGTAAAAGATGAACTTAGAAGAGTTACAAAATAGTATTAGAACAGAGGTTGGAGTGTTAGTATATTTTTCAGGAGAGAACTGTAATGTTTGTCATGCATTAAGACCTAAATTTAAAGAACTTTTTGATACAGAATTCCCACTTATCAAACAGATTTATTTGGATGCAGAAGAGAATGTAGATATTGCTGTAGAGTATCAAGTTTTGTCTGTCCCCACTATGTTAGTATTTTTGGATGGGCGTGAGTTTATTAGAGAGGGGCGTAGTGTTAGCCTCTATCAGTTAAATGAAAAACTATCTCGACCTTATAATATGATGATTTCCTAGTGATAATCTCTTAATAGAATTACTAAATGTAACAAAAAAACAATAAATATTATATTTTAAATATTAGTAGCTATCTTAATATTAATTATATTTTATCTTAGTTATAATCGCGACGTTATTACGAAGTGATAAGTAGGGAAACAGGTTGCATTTATGTACTTGTTGGCACGTTATCGTGTTTACGCTATCCGAACAGACTTTGAAACGCAGTCTAAGGGGACTTAAAGCCCATAAACTTAAGGATATTAATATGAAAAAGTTCTTTTTACTTTTCTTGGCACTTGGTGCTGTTGCTTTCGCTGGTGAAGGTGAATCTATGATTAAAGCATACTCAGTAGTTGCTGCTGGTGTTGGTCTTGGTCTTGCTGCTCTTGGTGGAGCTATCGGTATGGGTCATACTGCTGCTGCAACAATCGCTGGTACTGCTAGAAACCCAGGTCTTGGTGGTAAATTGATGACTACTATGTTTATTGCTCTTGCTATGATTGAAGCACAGGTAATCTATACACTAGTTATTGCTCTTATTGCTCTTTACGCTAACCCATTCCTTGGATAGG
>Ga0256827_10001469_pt1 | contig 15089 bp, 8 predicted proteins | sample CV84metaG_FD_185977 | JGI IMG/M metagenome (GOLD analysis project Ga0256827, IMG submission 185977) | Hydrothermal vent microbial communities from East Pacific Rise, Pacific Ocean - CV84 | ecosystem: Environmental > Aquatic > Marine > Hydrothermal vents | place: Pacific Ocean: East Pacific Rise... | reverse complement strand
TAGTTTATATGCAATTATTAGTATCTTTATTCAACATTTATATTAGCTTATGTATAAGAAACTACTTTTAGCATTTTCAATATTTATTTTACAAATTAACTTTTCTTTTGCTCAATATTTAGGGGGCAGTAATAACGACAGAGGTGTTTCTTTTTGCCAATCTACTTCTGGAGATTTCTATTTAACAGGAAAAACAAGAAGTTATGGTGCAGGAAGTGACGATATTTGGCTAATTAAGGTAAGAGATAATTTTACTACAGATTTCCATACCGAGTGGGGAGGAATTCATAGAGATGAAGCTAAACAAATTATTAATACTTCTGATGGGAACTTGGTTATGATTGGCTATTCGTGGGATGCCATTCCTTGGGGAAGAAACGACGTTGTATTAATTAAGTTCGATTTAGAAGGAAGTGTAATTTGGTCATCCTACTTTGGTGGCTACGATAACGATGATGTAAATGGTATTTTTGAAACTTCGGACTCTGGCTTTCTAATTACAGGTCTGAATAGAGTTGAAGGTAGCATTGGTTCTGCATTTTTAATAAAAACAGATGCCCTTGGAAACCTAGAATGGCAACAATTCTACGATACTCCCAAAAAAGACATAGGTATAGATGTTATTGAAACCAATAACGATTCACTTCTTATTCTTGTAAATACAAATTCTTTTTTAAGCAAAACAGCTAATTCGTCGGAATACAAAGGTCCAGAAACTTCAGGATTTATGCTTATAAAAACAGATATTGAAGGTAATGAAGCTTGGAGAAAATCTTATGGTGGAGCTAAATTTGATTTTGCAAAAAAAATAATTTCTGATGGAAACGGAGATTTTTACATCTTAGGATCGAGTATGAATAACTCTAACGGAAGTTTCGATATTACCCTTCATAAAATTAATAACCAAGGCGATATTATTTGGCAAAAACATTATGGAGGCTTGTATTACGATTATGGCAACGATATAGATATTAATACCAACGAAGAATTATTAATAACAGGATATACAGGAAGTTTCTCATCTGGTCTTTCTCCATATATATACATCATAAAACTAGATTCTGATGGTAATGAGATTTGGACTGACACATACGGAGGAACAGGTTCTAATTATGGAAATTGTGGGCAATTTCTCAACGATGGTAATATTGCAATATTGGGAAGTGCCGAAAATGGAAGCGATAATAAACTAGATTTATATTTTATTAAACTATCCGAATCTGGAGAAATAATAAATACACTTTCTGAAGATTCTGGTATATCGAATCATCTTTCCGATAACCAAGTTAGCCTTTACCCTAACCCTGCAAACACTTTTATTAATATTAATATCAACAATTCTGTTCCTCATCAGAATGTAGAATTTATATTATCTAACATTAGTGGTCAGATTGTATTTCGAATAAAATACAACAATACTTCTAGAAAAAAGATAAGCTTAAACCCCGATTTGCAAAAAGGAATTTACACCTATTCTGTTATTACAGATACAAAATCCTTTAATGGAAAACTTATTATTAACTAGTAACTTACAAATCGTTTAGTTCTACAAATTCCCAGCTTAACTCATCGGTCGATAGTATATGGGTAAAAACAAGTATTAAATCTGGATCGGTTATTGGAATATTGTAATATACATTATAGGAATTGTTTATTCCTGAACCAAAGTACTCAATACCATCATCGGAAATTCCATGATACGATTTAAGATTTGCACCTACATCGCCCATAATTTGCATAACATGTACGCCTCTATTTTCCACTTCTACAAGCATCGGATAAATTGTATGTAAATAATCAGCTGGACTGTCGTAGCAATTCGCCATCCAATTGGCTAATTGAGAATGTCCATAACTACCAGGATTAGCTACACCAGGTACATTCTCGTATATTCCATGATGAACCAAAATCATTAAATGCCCCGAATTAATAGTATCGCATACATTTTGAATCATCTGGTATTGTTTATTCAAATTTTCACAATCCAAAGGCGAAATATTTCCATTTAAAACAATAGTGGTTAAATTATTCTCGTAATGCGCATAGTACAATGGACGACCTGTAATTTCTTCTATCCATTCCATATTACCATTTCTAGAATCGTGATTACCCAAAGTCCAGTGATTCCCAGGTTGGTCTATCCCATATACACTATTAATATATTCAAGAGTTGAATAATCTAAAGAAGCCTCCGAGCAAATATCTCCCCCCAGCCATACTCTATCGAATTGCGACATATCCATATTCTCAATTCTTTCATCGACACGAACGCCTCCGCCTCCCCATAAATAAGTATGACCAAAGAAAGCATACTTTAAAGTATCAGCTTCCGTTAAAGCCATATATTCATCGAAAAGTCGTTCTCCTTGAAAATTTACTGCAACTGAAGTTAAATGGTTATGGTCGTCGGGACAAGGACCTAAATCCATAGTTTTTGTGGTATCGGTAAAATCACTCGCCAAAGCTATATTAGCTTGTGCTTGAATTATTTCATCAATAAATTCGGCACCACTTGTTTCTGTTATTCCAAGAATTACAGGTAAACGAGGCGCAGAATATTCCGTTCTAATATCATTAATTATCGTTTGCAAATTACTTTCATAGGTATTTGCAGCACTTTCGTTTCCGGCATCACTAGAGCCTTGAATCCAAAATAATCCACGAACTCTTACAACATCTCCATTAGCTTCCAATAATTGAATAGCCTTAGCCAATGTATCCTTCATTTGATCGTACAAACCACCTTCTCCAGGCAATTTCCATCTGTCTTGTATTCCTGCTGCGGGTCTTGTAAATTTAAAAATTGCAGTATTGTAACCCACCTCTTTTAATTTCCTAGAAAGTATAACTTCTGGCCCAAAATACTGAGTTTGGTCTGTTCCGTTGCACGAAACCGTTTCGTAATACTGCGAAAGCACATGGTCTTGCAAACCCATACTTACCCATAGGCCTGTACTACCTGATTCATGTGTGCCTGCCCAGGTTTCATTGTGCCAATAAAAATTAATTTCAGAATCGATATTTGTGATATCTTCGGGATACTCGTTTGGATTTGATTTTTTGCCTTGAGCATTGGACTGACCTGCCAAAATAAATAAATCGATGGTTTCTTGTGCATACGTATAGCTAGAAACAAATATGGATAACAGTATAGCTAATGTTTTCATCTTATAAATTATAAAAGTCTAAATTAAGGACTAAAAATCACTTAAAAAAGAAAATTAGAATTTATTGTTTTATTCCATAATAATAAAATAAATAATGCTATTCTTTTTATCATGGTACTATTCTCTCAAAATTAGTTTATACTTATATTTTTTGTCCCCAGAGAAAACTTCAATAAAATAAATACCTAGTTCCTCATCTAAATTAAATTGATAAGTAGAACTGATAATATTATCTTCTTCATATACTAATTCCCCTAAGACATTAAATACTTTCAGTTTAGAGTTTTTTAAATCTCCTAAATTAATATTTACCAAGCCCGTGCTAGGATTTGGAAACACATATATATTTTCATCAAATAATTCTGAATGAAAACCAACCGTTCCTGTAGCATCGTATTGCAAAACTGCAACACCATTTATAAGCCCCGACAATAAAACTAAACTATCTTGTACACACACTCCAAAAGATTGCCCATTATCGGTATTTGGGAAATTTACTTTTTCTACACTTGTATTATCCTCAATCTCATAAATGTATAGGCCATTACTATTTGTTGCTAAATAAACATGATTATCATTGTACTTAATATCCCATGCTGTCCCTGACGAATTTAGTATCTGAAAAGCAGGAACTGGATTTTGTGGGCTAGAAATGTCAAAAACATCGGCACCACCTGAATTCTTTCCTAAAAAAACCAAATTATTTTCCAAATCAATATCAATAGAAGTATAACCAGAGCCAATACTTGTAAGCAATTGCATTGCTGAAGGATTAGAAATATCAATAACTTTCATACCATCGTAGTTTGCTGTATAGGCATAGTTGTTTTTTAATACAACATCTCTACATTGCCCACTACTTGCATAAATCGTATCCAACATTACAGGATTACTTTTATCAGAAACATCAATACTGCAAAATACACCCTCTCCCCCTAATGCTACAAAAAGCGTATTTCCTGAGATATCCATTCCAAAAACACCATGCCCTATCTCAAAAGGTATAGAACTCTGTTGAAGAGGAAAAGAAATATTAGATATATCAACTATAAATAACTCATTCCCCATACCTGTTCCAAAATAAGCATAATCATTGTTAACAATAACAGACATCCCATCTCCAGAAAAAGAACATTGACTAAATAAAGTGGGTGATGAAGGTATTGAATTATCTATAATTTCTCCACCACTTAGAATCATATAATTCCCTTTAGCTGTAAGTTGATGTACTCCATTTTTAGTATAATAACCAAGTTGGCTAATTGTTTGTCCCACACTAACAAGCGATAAAAGACTAATTAGCATTAAAAAACAACCCTTTTTCATAATATTTTTATTTTAGAATTAATTTGTATTTCCTTGCCAGAGTACATCACTAGAAAAAACTTAGATTATAAGCTAGACTCTAAACAACATAAACATTTGCACTAAGATATAACAAAAGTAAAGGTACGAAATTATATTAATTCCTATAGAAAACAAATGTTTAAATTATTATATCTTTGTTTGCATTAATAATTAACAAACGAAACACTGCGAATTCATTCCCATTAGCATTGATTACGGAGTAAACTTTATACAAATATGAAACTAATTTTTAGTATTCTTATATTGTTCACAATAACACTTCCTACAAGAAGTCAAGATGCCTATTCTTTCTTTATAGCAGGACATGTATACGGGGAACCAGGGGTTAATAATCCTGGACTTCACCCTCCCTTTATTAATAAATTTCCTTACATCCAAAGTCGCCCCGAAATTCAATTTGGAGTATTCACTGGAGATATTGTTTCGACTAATCCTAGCTCGCAAGATTGGGACGAAGTTGATGCTGATATTTCCGATTTAGGATTACCCGTATATTTTGCAGTAGGTAATCACGATATGGAAAATAGACCATTGTACGAAAGCCGATACGGAGCAACCTATTATTCTTTTACACACGAAAATGATTTATTTATTGTTTTAGACCCTAATTTAGATTCTTGGAACATATCAGGAGAGCAATTGACATTCTTTCAAAACACAATAAATACAAATGCTGCTTCTGTCAATAATATTTTTATTCTTTTTCATCAACTAATATGGCTAGACAATAGTAGATATTCCGATATTATTCCAAACTCAAAAGAAGGAAAAGCCAGCAGCATAAATTTCTGGACAGAAATTGAACCCCTTTGTCATCAGCTAGACAATAATGTTTTCTTTCTTGCAGGCGATATAGGAGCAGGAGCTTGGTGCAACGATTTTATGTTCGATAGTTATGATAACATAACCCTAATAGCCAGTGGAATGGGTGAACAAGATGGCGATAATTTTGTTATTCTTAATATTGATACTGATAAATCTGTTTCATACGACTTAATCTGCTTAGACACCCCAAACTTAGAATGTTTTGGGGAAATAGAAGACTATGATTTACATTATTCGGTAAAAACTCTTGCATCGAATACCAAAATGAGAATATTTCCTAATCCTAGTTCAGATTATATTATAATAGAAAACTCCAATTCCATAAACGAAGTGTCTTTTCAACTCTTTAATACAATCGGCAGAAATATTTTCACTACAAAAACGTTTCCCTCTCAAAAAATAAATATAGGAAATTTAGCTAAGGGTATTTATTTTTATAAAATACAGACAGATACTGAATATAATACAGGGAAACTAATTATTATTAAATAGTATTTTAAGATAAATACAAAACTTTTTAGTCGATATAAATTGTATATTTGCTAGCTGAAAATAATTTTACAGAAACATACAGATGGTTTTTAGCAGTATCATTTTTCTATCTTATTTCTTTCCTATATTTATTCTGGTTTATTCCTTATTACCACATAAATACAGAAATTATTGGATTCTTTTAACAAGTGTTGGATTTTACGCTTGGGGTGCTCCTAAATTTATTTTCTGGGTATTAGGCGTTATATTAGTCGATTTTTATATTGTCAAAAGCCTTCATAAGTCTAGCAATCAAAAAATTCGTCGACAACTTCTAGGGCTTTCTGTTATAATAAAAATAGGATTATTAGCTTACTTCAAATATGCTAATTTCTTTGTCGATAACCTAAATTCCTTACTTAATTCGTTTGGAGTTGAAAATGTTACATGGACAAACGTAGCTCTGCCTATTGGTATTTCGTTCTTTATTTTCCAAGCTGTCACATATTCTGTAGATGTATATAGAAAGATTAGTCCTCCTCTTAAAACCGTTGGCGACTACCTTCTCTATATTTTATTATTCCCTCAGCTAATTGCAGGTCCTATTGTTCGTTTTAACGAAATATCGGAACAAATATACAACAGGCAAAACGACGATAATTTAGAAAACAAACTCATTGGTTTTTACCGATTTATAATTGGTCTTTCAAAAAAAGTATTAATTGCCAACGTATTAGCAGCTGAGGCCGATGCTGTTTTTGCTATGACAGAAATACAACTTAATACTTACTCGGCATGGGTAGGTATACTCGCCTATACTTTCCAAATTTATTTCGACTTTTCGGGCTATTCCGACATGGCCATTGGATTAGGTAGGATGATGGGCTTTAAATTTCCTGAAAATTTTAACAATCCTTATATTTCGTTAAACATCACCGATTTTTGGAGACGTTGGCACATGACTTTAGGAACATGGATGCGCGATTATCTATATATTCCATTGGGCGGAAATCGAGTCCACAACAAATTCCGAATATACTTTAATCTTTGGGTTGTTTTCTTAATTTCAGGACTTTGGCATGGCGCAGCTTGGAATTTTATTCTATGGGGAGCTTTTCATGGCTTCTTTTTAATATTAGATAAACTATTTCTTATTAAATGGCTTAAACAATTAGGGAAATACCCTAGTATTTTAATTACTTTCTTCTTTACAATTATTGGCTGGGTCATCTTTCGCGCCGAATCTACAGAACAAATAAATTTCTTTCTAAACAAAATGTTTGTTATCGATAGTCACATCAATTTTTACTGGTTAAACAATAAATTCTGGTGGATTCTAGCTATTGCTATATTTTTTGCATTTAGCACACTTACAAAATGGGGACAACAAGCCGAAAACTATATTTTTTACACTTTCAGCTATAGTAATAAAGTACATTTAAGCTTTTTTTCACTAGCAATTATTTTATTACTTCTTTCGTATGGAGGAATACTCTCTACAGACTTCAATCCTTTTATTTATTTCAGATTCTAAGTATACAGTATGAAAAAAACTCTATACATCATTCTTATTCTACTAATCAGTTTACCTGGATTTATTGCTAGATTTAGCAACAAACCCGATTTTGACTTAAGTGGCGAAAATCAAATTGGAGTTTTAAAACCTCAGATTAATCTAAAATCTTTCATCAATAACGAAATGCAAGATTCTATAGAAAGCTACCTCAGTAATAATTCTGGTTTTAGAGGATTTGTTATCCGAACATTCAATCAAATCGATTATAGCTTCTTTAATACGGCACATGGCGATAAAGCAATAATAGCTAAAAATAAAATTTTACTCGACGAATGGTATATAAATGCATGGTTAGGAAGAACCTATATTGGCGATGATGCTATTAATAGCAAACTGTACAAAATAAAAATGGTTCAAGACACCTTAACAAAAAAAGGAATTAAGTTCTTATTTATTTTAGAACCCGACAAAGCCACTTTTTATGAAGATAAAATTCCTCATCGAATTAAAATCTTAAAACAAGAAAAAACCAATTACAAACAAATAGCTATAAGAAGTAAAGAAATTAACATTAATTATCTGGACTTACAAAAATACTTTTTAGAAATAAAAGACACTTGCAAATTTCCGCTTTATCCTAAAAGTGGAATACATTGGTCTACCTACGGTTCGTATATTGCACTCAACAAAATGACAGAACGAATTGAACAAGAACTCAATACCGATTTAAATGATATCTACTGGAAAAGTTCTATTGTCAGTCATCATTCCGAAGGAATTGATTATGATTTAGGAAGAAATATTAACATCCTATTTCCTATTCATCAGCCTCTTATGAGATACCCTCAACTAGAATTCGAAAACAATAGTAACAAAAAGAAACCCAATATGATTGTAGTTGGTGACAGTTACTATTTTAACCAATACAATACAAAATTTACTTATAGTTTATTTAACAATAACGACTTTTGGTATTACAATAAAACTGTCTACCCCGATACTTACTTGAAAGGAAAAACCACAGTACAAGACATAAACTGGATTCAGAGAGTAGAACAACAAGATATTATTCTATTAATGGTTACCAGCCGCTTTATGCACACTATCGATTGGTTATTTATTGACAAACTATTTACACACTATTACCCCAATCTAAAATGGAGTAATATCGATTCTGAAATATCGAAAATACAAAACGACGACCCTTGGTTTTACAAAATAATGGACAAAGCTGAAAAGAGTAATATTCCACTAAGTATACAAAAAGATTTAGATGCCGAATATGTACGAGACAAAAAAGCTACAAATCAATACAGAACCATAAAATCGTATATTGACGAAATCAAGGCATCGCCAAAATGGCTTAAAATAATTAAAAATAAAGCTAAACAAAACCGAATACTAGAAAAAGACCAAATTATTAAGGATGCTATTTATATGGCAAAACATCAAACTCCACAAACCAATCATAAAGAATTAGAACAAATAATTTCTGATATTAAATCGGATTCCAAGTGGTATAATAAGATCTGTAAAAAAGCAACACAAAATAATATTTCGATAGAACAACAATTAAAAATAGATGCCGAATGGGTTTTAAACAACTAATAGCAATTGTGATTTTTTCAATTATTACATTTACATCTTGTAATAACGAAAATACAAATAACACCAAAAAATATATTTTCTTAAGTCATACTTATCAGTGGTATACCTTAAACGAAGTCGATCATAGAATTCCAAAACTTAATTTAGAACAATATGACATGATTTGGCTTGGAGGTGATTTATGCGTACAATCTTCTAGTAGTATGAGTACACTTAATTACCTAAACAAAGTCTATAACTTATCTTCTCCTAATACCCTTTGGGCTGTTGGAAATCACGATATACTTAAAGGAAGTATCGATAGTGTAAACACAATAACTCAAAGAGAATCCTTTTACACCATCTCCAGAGATAATATTGTCATTAGCGTTTTAAACACCAATCTTGAGCTATCTTATCCCGATACAAGCCTTCGCAAGAAAAAATATTTAGAGCAATACAACATGCTTAAAAATGTATCGGATACCATTTCAAAATCTATACATTATTTTATTATTGGTCATAATATTGTTTGGGAGAAAATGGAATCTTACATTAACACCAAAGCGCACACTGCTAAATCGGATAATTTTGATATTGATAAAAGAAAAAACTTTTTAAACTACATTTATCCTCTTTTGAAAAAAATAAAAGCTAAGAATATACAAGTAACTTGGATTGCTGGAGATATAGGGAAATGGCTAAAAAAATATGAATATTGGTCTAAAGACAGTATTCAATTTATGGCTAACGGGATAAATAATACTCAATTTTTTAAATATCCTGAGAAACTTGCCAAAAAAAATAGAGACCAAGTATTAATCTTTAAACACAATATTAAACAAAATACAATCTCTTGGGACTTCTACGATTTAAACTTCTTAGTCGAATTAGAACGTATCAAACAAAAAAAATTCGGATTAGACCAGTTAGATTATCTATGCTTAAATATCGACAGCATGTACGAAAACAAAGGTAGTATTATAGAAAATACTATACGTAAAATAAAAAAAACACCTAAATGGAATAAATATATTTTAGATTACAGTAAAGAAAATAATGTAACGTATAAAGACAGACTTTATGAAGAAGCTAATTATATTTTTAAAACGACCACTAAAACTAAACTTAATAAATTAGACTCCCTACTAAAAATTAGAGACTTTTCTTCTATTCCTGAAAATCCAAAAAATAATGCAGAAATCTCTATAAAAAATAGATCCTTAAAAAAACAAGAAATCATACTTCGAATAAAAAAAGATTCTGTTTGGTTCAAGAAAATTAAAGCCAAAGCTTTAAAAAACAAAAAAAGCATTGACCAACAACTAAATATTGAAGCTGAATGGCTACTTAACAAAAAGTAAAAACTTGGATATTTAAATTGTTTTTTATAACTTGAAAAAAAATATTTCAAGCATGAAGAACACATTTACTTTATTAGCATTATTTATTTCTAGTTTAATTTTTTCGCAAAAATTAGACTATTCTATTACAAAAAAAGACAGTATTTATTTCTCAGAATTACCTCATTTAAACTATTTACCAAGTTTAAATAAAGCACCTTTACCATATGCATTCGATAATTTATCGTCACCACATTTCAGACCCATCTTCGCACAAACTAGTATGGACTGTGGACAAGCTAGTTCGGTAGGACTTTGCTTTGCATACGAGGTTAATGCAGCTAGAGGTGTAGATGGAACACTTGAAGACAATCAATACCCATCGTTCTTTGCATTCAATTTTGTAAATGGTGGAGACGGCTGGTATGGAGTCAGTTTTATGCACACTTTTGAAGTTCTAAAATATTGTGGTACACCAAATGTAACAACTTATGGAGGAATGTATAATGGCGATGACACTTTATGGATGAGTGGATACGATAAATACTATCACGCTATGCACAACAGAATCTACAATGCTTATCAAATATATATAGAAACCCCTTCAGACATAGAATTATTAAAGAATTGGATTAACAATCATGCTAGTGGTGATGTTAATGGAGGTTTAGCAGTATTTTACGCACAAGCTCTTGGTGTCAGTTCATTGGATATTTTAGCGTCTGGTACTGAAGAAGCTGGGAAATATGTTGCTACCGAGTGGGGCTCTGCCAATCATGCAATGACTATCGTTGGATACAATGACTCCATCAAATGGGATTACAATGGCGATGGTATGTATACCAATAACATTGATATAAATGGTGATGGTATTGTTAATATCCGAGATTGGGAGATTGGAGCATTTAAATTTGCAAATACCTATTCGGGAGGGCCAAACTATGCTAATAATGGAACTGCATATATGATGTATAAAACATTAGCCGAAAACTATGGGGAAGGTGGTGTTTGGAATCACTCTGCATATGTTATGAAAGTTAAAGAAAATGTTGAACCTCTTTTAACAGCAAAAGTTTCCGTAACACATAACCGAAGAGACGACCTAAAAATAACTGTAGGATATTCAACAAACCTTTCGGCTACCGAACCCGATTACGAAATAGACTTCCCTATTTTTAACAATCAAGGTGGAAATAAATATATGCAAGGAGGAACTTCAGATGTCAATAATAAATTTATGGAATTGGGTTTAGATATTTCTAGATTTCACAACTATATCCCTTCTGGTCAAGACGTAAAATATTTTGTCAGTGTTTACGAAACAGACCCAAGTGGCGATGGAATAGGTTCTTTAAACTATTTTTCAGTAATTGACTATTCCTCGGGAAGTCCTGTAGAGACATGGGCAAGCGACACTCTTTTAAACTTGAACAACAATTCGGTTACCCGAATGAGTCTTGTAAAACAAGTTACAGTAGATCTGCCAGAAATTACAACAGACACTCTTCCTCCTGCAACTTTATACGAAGATTACAGCCAAACTATAGAAGCACAAAACGGAAGCTCTCCTTACTTTTGGGATATTGTTCATCATTACAACACATCTGTTACTCCTAGTGCATTTCCTAATATAACAAGTAATAGTGTTTCTTTCGACTCCAACAGTAACTCTGTAATTGATTTAAATTTTGATTTCCCATTTTACGGACAGAAATTTAATAAAGCAGTTATCAATAAAGATGGCTATATAATGTTCACTTACGAATACTATCCTTGGCCATACGACCACGAAGGAATATTTCGTTTTTATAAAATGAAAACAATAGCTCCTTTACTCGATATGAATACTTCTGCCGTTGCATGGTACGAACAAACAGACAACTATTTACTTGTTCATTGGGAGGCCTCAGGAAACGACTTTGCTTGTAAAATATTTAACGATGGTAATATTGAATTTTATTACGATGATGTTTCATTACCTTCTGTGTACAAATTAGGTTTATCGCAAGGTGACACACGAAATTTCCAACTTCTAGATGCTAGTCAAATAGCAGGAACAAGCAAAGTTACTTTTGAATACCCAACCTTTCCTTTAGGATTAGATATCGATACAAGAACAGGTGAATTTAAGGGAGTACTTGAAGAAGTTTATAACAATGTTGACATTACATTCCAGGCTCTCGATAATAACTTCTTACTAGATAATAGGACAATACATTTCTATTCCGATGGCGTAATAATGAACCAAACCTTTTCGAGTAATCATGGAGAAGAATTACACTACGGAGATACGGTACAAGTTAATTTACAATTAATCAATACATTTTCTAACGATTTAACATCTGCCGAAATTTCTATAAATATCCCCGATCCTTATTTTACAATCTTACAAGGGAATTACACTGTAGGAGATATAAATACAGGAGACACCGCAAATATTACCAACGCATTTTCATTTGTGGTTGCTGATACTATCCCCGACAATTATGACTTTGAGGCTACACTAATACTTAACAGCAATTCCGACTCTTGGAGTAAAACCATCGAAGACATTTGTCATGCTCCTGAAATAATAGTAGCTAACACTCAATTTCAAGATGGTGGAGATAATATTTTTGATCCAGGAGAAACCGGTGATTTATTAGTATATTTTCAAAACATAGGTAGTTCAGAAGCAATAAACTTAACATCTACCTACTCTCCCACAGACGCTTATTTAACCCTAAATTCTATAAGTGGCGATACCAAAGGTATTTTAGCTCCAAATGAAACTTGGGTTGTTACCTTAAATATCACGTCTAATGCAAGTACACCCGAAGGTCATGTAAGTGTTATCGATTCCGATATAGATGGCGATAAATCGTTCCATTCCGATAATGGAATAAATATAGGAATTGGGTTAATAATTGAAAACTGGGAAACAGGAACGACAGACCAATTCCCTTGGGGATTTACTGGAGATGCCAATTGGTTTATTGATAACACAACTGTTCACGAAGGTAATTACGCCCTTAAATCTGGGAATATTACCCATGATCAAATATCCACATTCCGTTTAATTGGAACTGTTGCTACAAGTGGTACTATTTCATTCTTCAAAAAAGTATCATCAGAAAACAATTATGATTTCTTAAGATTTTACATTGACAGTATTAAAGTTGGAGAATGGGCTGGCGAAGTTGAATGGTCAGAATCAACTTTTAATATAAGCTCTGGTTTACATAGCTTTGAATGGAAATACGAGAAAGACGTAAACACAAATGATGGTGATGATGCTGCTTGGGTAGATTATATTGTTTTTCCTGCTATCGACTTTTCTTCACCAGAAATGCAACTTTCCGTAAGTTCTATAGAAAAAACTATGGCTCCTGAAGAAATTGATACAGATACTATTTACGTAAGCAATATTGGAGGTGGATTATTGACATACACTGCAACAATTGATAACGCATCAATTAGTCCAACTCCACCAGAAGCCAATTCCCCACAAAACAAAAGTTTAGAAGGCTCAACCATTGTTTCGGCTCCGAATTCTATTAACACAGGCATCCCTATTAGCCTAGAATTTACGGTTACTAACGTTAGTCCAGACCATGAATATATAAAAGATATAACTATAAGTTTCCCATTAGGCGTTCAACTCGATTCTACTTCTAATTTTGTTGGAGGTACCGGGGGCGAAATGCAATGGGACAATAATCATGGGAATGGAAATGATGTGAATTGGCATGGTGAAAATCCTGATAATGGATACGGATTTATTCACGGAAATGGAGAAACTGCTACTGCTACACTTTATTTAACAATTGACCCTTCAATTACAAACTCAATCGTTCTTCAATATCAATTAGATGGTGATGTTTATGGAGCAGACCCTCACTCAATTACCGATTTCTTAGTATTAACCAATAACGGCCCTAACGAAACTTGGTTAACTCTAACTGAAGAAACAGGAAATCTTATAGCAGATCAAAATGCCGCTGTATTATTAAACTTTAATACCTTTAACATTCCTGAAGGAACATACAATTGTAATATCAGCGTAGTTTCTTCAACGGATAGTATCGGCGTTCCTGTTACATTGCATGTAATAGATGGATTAAATATAAAGCAAATAACAAATGGAATTTCAATCTATCCAAATCCAGCAAAGACATTCTTCACAATTGAGAATCCTGAAAATAAAGAATCTCAATTAGAAATATTTGATGCTAGAGGAATAATTATTTACCAAACTACACTAAGATCTAATCCTGAATTAATTAAAACAAACGATTGGGCAAAAGGCTTATATTTAATAGTTATTCACCAAGAAAACAAAAGATATACTCAACAATTAATAGTTGAATAACAATAATTTCAAATAAAAGAAGCACCATAAAAATAGTGCTTCTTTTATTTGATTCTTCTTTTCTAACAGAACTATTTATTCAAACCACGAGGGGAGGAGTGAAACTTCACCCCTCCTCATTATATAACATTTGTTTTATAAATCTTTACTAAAAGATAAATCCTAAACTCATTTTAAACATTCCTGTTGGTATTCTAGTATCCTTATAAGTATATACAGTTTCGTAATCATAAATAATATCAATATCCTTTGTTGTTCCTGCCCAATCAAATCCCATATTAATCATTAAAACTTTATATCTTAAATTAACTCCAAAGTTATTTCTAAGAGCAAAACCACTAGCACTTGCATTATAATTATCTCTAAAATTATAATGATAATACATATAATTAAAACCTACTTTATAAATTAAATCAAAAATAAAATCGGTATTAGGAACGTTATAGCTTACATAAGCTCCA
>Ga0256827_10001468_pt1 | contig 15089 bp, 10 predicted proteins | sample CV84metaG_FD_185977 | JGI IMG/M metagenome (GOLD analysis project Ga0256827, IMG submission 185977) | Hydrothermal vent microbial communities from East Pacific Rise, Pacific Ocean - CV84 | ecosystem: Environmental > Aquatic > Marine > Hydrothermal vents | place: Pacific Ocean: East Pacific Rise... | reverse complement strand
CTTTAAGGGTAATAAGAATAATTATTAATTAAAACCGGGGAATTATGAAAGATCTTTTATTAGTCGTTGCTGTGTTATTAAGTACTATAATGCAAGCACAAGACAAACCTAATATTCTTGTAATTTTTGTTGATGACGTAGCACCAAACTCATTGAGTTGTTACAGCTTGGGGATGCAATATCCAACGCCCAATATTGATAGAATTGCGAAAGAAGGAGCCCTTTTTACCGATCATTACTCACAACCCAGTTGTACAGCAGGAAGAGCGGCTTTTATTACTGGGCAGAAACCTGTGAGAACAGGACTTACAACCGTAGGACAACCAGGGAATCCGTTGGGGCTTAAAAAAGAAGACCCTACATTGGCCGAATTGCTTAAACCATATGGTTATATGACAGCACAGTTCGGGAAAAATCACCTTGGCGACTTAGATGAACACCTTCCAACTGTCCATGGTTTCGACGAGTTTTACGGCAATCTTTACCACCTAAATGTATCGGAAGAGCCTGAACAAGCAGATTACCCTAAGAACGAGGAATTTATTAAGAAATACGGACCTAGAGGTGTTATAGAATCATTTGCTGATGGCAATGGCGGGCAAAGAGTTAAGGATACAGGACCTTTAACAGTTGAACGAATGAAAACTTTTGATGATACCTTAGTAGCCAAAACAAAAGATTTTATGAAAAGAGCTAAAGAGGCTGATAAACCTTTCTTTATCTGGCATGCAACAAGTAGAATGCATGTATATACACACTTAAAAGAGGAATCTAAAAACCTGGCTACCAAAATAAGTACCGATGGTGATTTATTTGGTCATGGGCTCATTGAGCACGATGGTCAAATTGGGGAGATTCTAGACTATTTAAAAGAATTGGGATTAGAGGAAAACACCATAGTAATATACACAACAGACAATGGCCCGGAGCAAAGTACTTGGCCACACGCAGGTGTTACCATGTTTAGAGGCGAAAAAATGACTACATGGGAAGGTGGTTTAAGAGCCCCATTTCTAGTTAGATGGCCGGGACATATTCCTGCAGGACTCATAAGAAATGGTATTTCTGCACACGAAGATATTCTTCCTACATTAATGGCAGCCGTGGGAGATGAAAATATTTCGGAAGAGCTTGCCAAAGGAAAAACAATTGGCAATATGACCTATAAAGTTCATATCGATGGTTTTAATAATCTTGATTATTGGACCGGGGAAACAGATAAATCGGCAAGAAATTACTTTTTTTATTACTATGAGTCTAGCTTGACAGCTATTAGAGTTGGCCCCTGGAAAATGCATTTTGCAACAAAAGAAAGGTATTTCGACGATATGGTATTTCATACAATGCCTCAATTATTTAATTTACGTAAAGACCCTTTTGAGACATATGATGACATCACAGGTTTTCGTCAGATAATGAGCAAATCGTGGGTGGTTCAACCCGCTATAGGAATTCTTACGGAACACTTAAAAACATTCGAAGAATTTCCCCCACGTCAACCGGCAGCCTCATTAAATATTAATGAAGCTATTGATAAAGCATTGAAAGCAGGAAATCACTAAAATTAAAATAATATGAAAATAAATAGAACCTGGCTTAGAATCATGGGAATAACGGGCTTATTAGGAGGCCTGATATTATTTGCTGGCGATATGTTGTTTTATTACGATCCGGACAATACAAATATTAAAATTAATATGGGCTATGCCTCCGACTTTAGGATTTTATTAAGTGGGATTTCGGCATTATTCGCCACCTGGTTTTACCTGTTTGGATTGGTATCCGTTTATTATGCCTTTAAGCCAGCGAAATCAAGTATACGAAATACGCTCATAGTGTGTTTTGCTGGTATATTATCGGCTTATGGAATTATACATGGTGCTTATGTAGCCATTGCTGCAACAGCCAAATTAGCGGTTCAATATCAACTTGATATCGATATGGCAACAGCTCTTGCATCAAGAATAAACCATGCCCTCAGACTGTTTATTTACCCCATTTTTGCCCTTTTGTCTTTTCTTTTTATTTATCAGGTATGGAACAAAAAAACATTATATCCCAGATGGATGATCCTATTCTTTCCGCTGATTCCTTTCTTATTTCGGGGAATCATTGGTAAGTTTCTTAATGGTAGTCTTCAAATTGTAATCATGGGCGGATACTTTAATCTAATCTTAGTATTATTCTTTGCAGCTTCTACCATAGCTCTGTGGAATGTTGACACTAAACCCGATGATTAAATACATCACTACAGACTCCATAATCTGATATCCACTTCCTGTTTTAAAAAAGCATCCATCGATGGCCATCGGATTTGCAAAAAAGTCGAATAATTGACTTATATTTGGTCAGGATTTCGGTTTTGGATGGCTTTTGTGAGAGACCGACGTTAATAAAATGATAATAATGTGGTTTAGGTTGTTCATATCAATAATCTTAATAATTTTGCGACTATCAAAAAACATATCCTAAAAAGTTGACATTCAGTACTTATTAATCAATTGACTCAATAATGACACAAAATAAAATAAAAGTTTTAGATAAAGAGTTTAAAATCTCTATCCCTGCCGCTACCATTGATGCTGCAATAAAGAACATAGCTGATAAAATCAATGTGGATTATCGGGACAAAAACCCTTTATTCCTGATTGTACTCAATGGTGCTTTTATGTTTGCTTCCGACCTTTTGAAGAAAATAGAGGTCAACTGCGAAATTACTTTTGTGAAGCTTTCTTCGTACTCAGGAACCACCAGTACTCACACGGTAAGAGAGCTTATTGGGCTTGACGAATCCTTAGAAGGAAGAGAGATTATTATAGTAGAAGATATTATTGATACTGGCATCACTATGGGAAATACCATCCCCAAATTACATCATTTAAAAGCCAAAGATGTTAAAATTGCCACCCTGCTGTTTAAACCAAAAGCCTTCCAAAAAGACTATAAGATTGATTATGTGGGTTTAGAAATTGAGAACGACTTTATTGTTGGGTACGGACTCGATTACGATAGCTATGGCAGAAATCTGGCGGATATCTATAAAATTGTAGAATAACTAAAAAACGATAAATATGTTAAATCTTGCACTATTTGGGCCTCCGGGAGCCGGAAAAGGAACACAGTCGAAATTATTACTCGAAAAGTACAACCTCACTTATATCTCAACAGGTAATATCTTACGTAAAGAAATTGCTGAGGGCAGCATTTTAGGTTTAAAAGCCAAAGATATTATCGAAAAAGGGGGACTGGCTCCCGATGAAATCATTGTTCAAATCATTGAACAACGAATCACCAAAGATGTAGACTCCAGAGGGATACTGTTTGATGGATTCCCCAGAACCACTGTGCAAGCTTATATATTAGATGGTTTATTATTACGATTGGGAACTTCCCTATCTGCTATGCTTAGTTTAGAAGTGCCTCATGACGAATTGGTTAAAAGGCTGTTAGAACGAGCCAAAACATCCGGTCGTCAGGATGATACCCTGGATGTGATTAAATACCGATTAGAAGAATACGAGAATAAAACAAAACCCGTCGCCGATTTTTATAGAGCAAAAGATCTATACTATCCTGTTGAAGGAACAGGAGAGATTAAAGATATCTTTCATAAACTAACAGAGACCATCACTTCTTCCTTAAAGAAAAAATGGATTAATGTGGTGCTTTATGGACCTCCGGGATCGGGTAAAGGAACACAAGCCCAAAAGCTGGCTAAAAAATATAACCTAATCTATATCTCTACCGGTCAACTACTCCGAAGAGAAATGAAAAAACAAACGGAGATTGGTAAAAAAGTAGAGAAATTTATGAGAGTGGGTGAAATAGTCCCCGACGAAATAGCCATTGCACTTATTGAAAAGAAGATAAAGAAACATCCCGAGGCCAATGGATTTATCTTTAAAGGATTTCCACGTACCATTGTTCAGGCCTATATCCTGGATGGTTTATTATTAAAACTAAATCAAACCGTATCGGTGGCCATAGGCATCGAGACCTCTACATTAGAGTGTTTTAAAAGACTATCAACCCGAGGCAAAACCAACAGTAAGAGACCTTATGACGAAGATATTGAGCTCATTATTAACCGCCTGGATGAATTCTTTACCCGTACTCAAATTGTAGGTGACTACTATAAGAAGCATAATAAATTCACCTCGGTTGATGGCCATGGTTCCGAAAATAAAATATTTGAAAGGCTGACCGATACGATAGATTTCGCATTAACAAAAGGGAGGAAATAATTGAATCAGAATTTTGTTGATCATATAAGAATACAATGTCGCTCCGGAAAAGGAGGCGCAGGAGCTGTACACTTTCACCGCGAGAAATATATTGCCAAAGGAGGCCCCGACGGTGGTGATGGCGGCAAAGGTGGAGATATTGTTGTGGTAGGAAACTCAAACCTCTGGACTTTAATTCATCTGCGATATACCCGTCACCTCAGAGCCGAATCAGGCGAATCGGGTGGTGCCGCACGTATGTCGGGTGCCGATGGTGCCGACTCAATTATTGAACTGCCCTTAGGAACGGTGGTTAAAGATGCCGAAACCGAGGAGGTGATCTGCGAAGTGGTAGAAGATGGCGAAAGACATGTGATTGTCCCGGGTGGCAAAGGTGGTCTGGGTAACGATCATTTTAAAAACTCTGTACGACAAACACCTACTTATGCACAACCCGGACAGGATTATGTTGAGAAGCGTGTCCTGATGGAGTTAAAGGTATTGGCCGACATAGGTTTGGTAGGTTTTCCCAATGCCGGGAAAAGCACCTTATTATCTTCTATCTCGGCTGCCAAACCCAAGATTGCCGATTATCCTTTTACCACTATGGTTCCTAATCTGGGGATTGTCCCTTACCGCGACGAACGATCCTTTGTAATGGCTGATATCCCGGGAATTATCGAAGGTGCCCACGAAGGCAAAGGGATCGGTATCAGGTTCTTACGACATATCGAACGGAATTCTATACTATTATTTTTAGTGCCCGGCGACACCGAGAATGTGAGAAAAGAATACGAAGTATTGCTTCATGAGTTAAAGATGTATAACCCGGAACTCTTAGATAAAGACCGTTTTTTAATCATTACCAAATCCGACCTCTTAGACAGTGAATTGGAACAGATGATTAGCGAAGATTTAACAGATATTCCACATATGTACATCTCTGCTGTAGCTCAGGTGGGCTTAGAAACCCTCAAAGATAAACTATGGTCGTTGCTAACCGCCGAAAAATAATATTAGATGGATACACTTATTCATTTAGACCAATCTTTATTTTTATGGCTTAATGCCTTACATGCCCCTTGGGCCGATTTTGTGATGTGGTGGTTGAGCGATAAACTCATTTGGGTTCCCTTATATCTTTTTATTATCTATCTGATTGTAAAAAACTATGGCTGGAAAAGTGTAGGAATACTCCTCAGCGTAGCCATACTTATTGCTGCTACCGATCAAATCTCGGTGATGATAAAATATGCCGTGGAACGCTTTAGGCCCACCCATACCGAATCTTTAAAAGATAGCATCCATACCCTGCACAATTATTATGGTGGCTCCTATGGCTTTGTGTCGTCACATGCCACCAATAGTTTTGCTCTGGCCGTTTATACCTCGTTTTTCCTGGTTCCTTTTTATAAAAACTACAGATGGATGGCTATTATATGGGCAGCCTTAATTTCGTATAGTCGTATATATTTAGGCGTTCATTTTCCCGGAGATATTATCGGTGGTGCTTTATTAGGCATTGTACTGTCATACCTCATCTATCAACTCTATCTGGCTTTTTCAAAACGTTGTTCAAATAATTATTGCTAATGGATAGTTTAGAGAAGAAATACCATATAGATGTCGTTTACGAAGACAATCATTTGATTATTATCAATAAGAAATCGGGGCAGATTGCCCAAGGTGATAAAACAGGAGATACCGCTTTAAACGAGCTTTTAAAAGCCTATTTGAAAGAGAAATACAGCAAACCCGGCAAGGTTTATTTAGGGCTTATTCACCGTTTGGACCGTCCTACCAGTGGCGGCTTAATATTTGGCAAAACAGATAAGGCCACCTCACGCCTGAGTAAGATGTTTCAGAAACATGATTTAACAAAAAGATATTGGGCCGTAGTAGATAATTTACCTCCACAAAAAGAAGGCGTTTTGGAGCACTTCCTTAAAAAAGACACCAAAAAAAATAAATCGTTTGTAGTAAAAGAAAATACAGAAGGCGCCAAGAAGGCGAGCTTGAGCTATAAGCTTATAGCTTCCAGCGATAGGTACCACTTACTGGAAATAGATCTTAAAACAGGCCGCCACCACCAAATCAGAACACAACTATCTGCCATAGATTGCAGAATAAAAGGCGATGTAAAATACGGCTTTAAACGTGCCAATAGAGATCAGTCGATTCATCTGCATGCCCGTTATATCAGCTTTGTTCATCCTGTGAAAAAAGAAGAGATCAGCTTCACATTTCCGGTTCCGGAAAGCGACTCTGTTTGGGCTTTTTTTGAGAAGCATGTTTAGGCCCGCCCTCTAATCATTATTATTTAGCTGAAAAGAAACCCAAATAAAAAACGCAGAAAGATCACCTCCTTCTGCGTTTCATATTTATTCAATAAGGCGATTATTTCACACCTGCAATTTTCTCAAGCATATCGGTTGTAATAGATTTTGGACGCTCTAAAGAATATCCTAAAGCTCTATCCCAAACAATATTCGAAAGAACACCAATGGCTCTACCTATACCAAACAATACAGTATAGAAATCGTATTCAGTTAAGCCATAGTGCCACTGGATAACACCTGATTGTGCATCCACATTTGGCCAAGGGTTCTTAGCTTTTCCTTGCTCAACCAATATTGGAGGAACTACTTTATAAAGTAACTTCACATACTGGAATAAATCGTCATCTGGTAAATTCTTCACGCAGAAATCGTGCTGAATCTGGTATCTTGGGTCTGTCTTACGCAATACAGCGTGACCAAAACCAGGGATCACCTGACCGGAGTTCAAAGTATCCCAAACAAACTGCTTCATTTCGTCTTCGGCAGGTAATTGTCCACCCATCTTCTCTCTCATTTCTTGTAACCAACGAAGCACTTCCTGATTTGCTAAACCGTGTAATGGACCGGCTAATCCGTTAACCATAGCAGAAGTAGAAAGATATACATCGGATAAAGAACTAGCTACTAAGTGACCTGTATGAGCACTTACGTTACCACTTTCGTGATCGGCATGCACAATAAAATACATTCTTGATACATCGTCATAAGGTTTATCAATGCCCATCATATGTGCAAAGTTACCACCAAAGTCTAGAGTTGGGTTCGATTGGATTCTCTCACCATTTCTATAAAGCTTGGCATAAATATAAGCTGCTACTTCGGGTAATTTTGCTAAAAGGTTCATGGAATCTTCGTAAGTAGAATCCCAATAATCCATTTTGTTTAATCCGGCATTATATTTTTTATTAAAGAACGACTCACGCTGCATCGTCATGATAGCGGCAGAGAACATAGCCATAGGATGCGAACAACATGGGAAAGAATCAATTACCTCATATACATAACGAGGTAAGATTCTACGGTTACTAAAGTCGTTAATCACCTCAGCAATTTGACTCTCCGAAGGAACTTCACCTGTAAGAAGAAGGTAAAAAAGGCCTTCTACATAAGGCATCTCACCACCAACTGGCTTAGGGAGTTTCTCAAATACTTCGGGTAATGTTAATCCTCTATATCTAATACCTTCATTGGGGTCTAAATAGGAAATATCGGTAATTAAACTCTTAATTCCTCTCATACCATGAATCATCTGTGCTACAGTAACATCACCTACCTTAACATCACCATAGTTTTTAAGCAAATTGGTAACTCTAGGTCTGTGTGCTTGAATCTTGTCGTGTAATAATCTTTTTAAATCAGACATATTATGTTTTTTATTGGTTTTAATTTTATTTAATGACTTCCCATTAATAAACGGGAAGTCGTATCATCATTCTATTAAATAGAAGCAATGATTTTATTTAAGGTTTCACTAGGTCGCATTGCATTTTCAGCAAGTTTTGGATCAGGCATAAAATAACCACCTAAATCCATAGCATCACCCTGAGCTGCTATCAGCTCTGCTTCGATACTATCAGAATTCTCTCTTAATTCTTTAGCTGCATTTTCGAACTTAGCTTTTAACTCAGCATCTTCCTCTTGAGAAGCCAAAGCCTCAGCCCAATAAAGAGCTAAATTAAAATGACCTCCTCTATTGTCAATCTCATTCACTTTTCGGGAAGGTGATTTGCCATTGTCCAACACTTTAGAAACAGCTACATCCAATGCTTTGGCTATCACTAATGCCTTATTATTATTGGTCTTATGACCCAAATCTTCTAAAGATACTGTAAGTGCTAAATATTCACCCAAAGAATCCCAACGTAGGTGACCTTCTTTTTCAAATTGCTGAACATGCTTGGGCGCAGAACCACCAGCACCGGTTTCAAATAAACCTCCACCGGCTAATAATGGCACAATAGAAAGCATCTTGGCAGAAGTTCCTAACTCCAGGATAGGGAATAAATCTGTTAAATAATCTCTCAAGACATTACCTGTTACCGAAATGGTATCTAAACCTTTGCTGGCACGCTCCAAAGTATAATTCATAGCATCTACAGGAGTCATGATTTTAATCTCTAAACCACTTAAATCGTGATCTTTTAAATATAAATTCACTTTCTTTAATACTTCGGCATCATGAGCTCTGTTTTCATCTAACCAGAACACAGCAGGATTAGCTGTAGCTTTAGCACGATTTACAGCTAATTTCACCCAATCTTTAACCGGAATATCTTTTACCTGAGAACCTCTCCAGATATCACCTGCTTCAACCTCATGCGCTGCTAACACATCGCCATTGCTGGTTACAACACGAATAACACCATCACCAGGAGCTTTAAATGTCTTATCATGAGAACCATATTCTTCGGCTTTTTGAGCCATTAATCCAACATTAGATACATTACCCATAGTAGAAGGATCGAAAGCGCCATTGGTCTTACAGAAATCTATCGCCTCTTGATACCATGTTGAATAACAACGATCCGGAATCATAGCTTTGGTATCCTGTAACTGTCCTTCGGGGTTCCACATCTTACCCGAATCACGGATAACTACAGGCATCGAAGCATCGATGATAACATCGTTACTGGCATGTAGGTTGGTGATACCTTTATCGGAATCCACCATAGCTAACTTAGGTCGCTTGGCATAAACAGCCTGAATATCAGCTTCAATATCAGCACGTTGCTCCTCAGGGAGATGTGCTGTTTTCTTATATAAATCGCCTAAACCTAAATCGGGATTAACACCCAACTCCTCAAATAAATCAGCATGTTTTTCGAAAACATCTTTAAAGAATACCGATACAAAGTGACCAAACATAATTGGGTCCGACACTTTCATCATAGTAGCTTTTAAGTGTATGGAGAACAACAAACCTTTGTCTTTGGCATCCTGAATCTCCGATTCGATATAAGCTCTTAAAGATTTAGCACTTAAAAAAGTAGTATCTAAGATCTCTCCTTTTAACAGATGTAGTTTCTCTAATAATACAGATGTTGAACCATCTTTAGCTACAAATTCTATCTTCACATCGTCCTCTTGTGGCATGGTAACAGATTTCTCATTACCATAGAAATCACCTTCATTCATCCAGGCGACATGTGTTTTTGAATCAGCACTCCAGGCACCTAATTTCTTTGGATTCTTTTTAGCAAAATCTTTTACAGATGGAGCAACACGTCTGTCGGAATTCCCTTGACGTAATACAGGATTCACAGCAGAGCCTAACACTTTAGCAAATCTTAGTTGCAAGTCTTTTTCGGCTTCTGTTTTGGCTTCCTCTGGGTAATTGGGAAGCTTATAGCCTTTGTCCTGTAACTCCTGAATAGCTCCCTTTAACTGGGGAATAGAAGCACTAATGTTAGGCAATTTTATAATATTAGCCTCTTCCTCTTTTACTAATTCACCCAAATAAGCTAAATCATCATTTCGTTTCTGATCTTCAGTTAAATAATCCGGGAAATTGGCAATAATTCTTCCTGCTAATGAAATATCACGTGTTTCAACCTGAATTCCTGCGGTTTTTGTAAATGCATTTACAATAGGTAAAAGCGAATAAGTTGCCAATGCTGGTGCTTCGTCAGCATGTGTGTAAATAATCTTTTTATTAATCTTTGTCATTATATTTATTTTTCGATTATAAAGGAAATAATCGTTGTGTTTATAATTCAACACTAGTAATGAAATATCAGACACTGTTTTTATTACTAGACGTCGGTTTTTTGAGTTGTCAAATTTACAAAAAAATATAATGCAAGCATAGTAAGTTCTATTAATTATTCTTAAAAAAAACACGATAAAGAAATCACTCTCTTTATTTTAAAATCCAAACCCTTTCCAGGCTTTTTTAATCAGTTTAAAAAAACCGCTATACAGCAACAAATAAGCAGCATCCGGCAAAAAGGGTATTTGGCCAAAAAAAAAGTAAAAAAAGTTGTTAAGAATAAAAAAGGTATTATCTTTGCACTCGCAAATCAGCAATGGCGTCGTAGCTCAGTTGGTAGAGCAGAGGACTGAAAATCCTTGTGTCACTGGTTCAATTCCAGTCGATGCCACATAAAAACCCAGGAATCTCTTCCTGGGTTTTTTGTTTACCGGCTAACAAATTGTCAGCCGGTTTGGTTAATGTATCTACTCAACAATAAGTCTTTTTACCTGGGTGTAATTTCCTGTTTTAACAGCTACCAAATAAACACCTTCGGCTAAATGAGAAATATTCATATTTAAAGTGCTTCCGTCCCAAATATAAGCATCTATCTTTTGTCCGTTTAAGCTATAGATTCCTACTTCGGCATTAATGCTTTTATTAGGCTTACTAGTACTCAACTGAACCATATAACGAGAAGGATTTGGATAGAGTTGCATCCCAAAATAATCCAACTCTTCCTGGCCTGTAGGGATAAATAAATAATTACTATAAGATACCAGATTGGCCGAAACGATATAATGAGGATTAAAGCCGGCATTACAATCATTACAAGTTTGCCCCGACACACAATCAGGATGGTTAGGATGGCAATAATCAACATATCCGGGATAAAATTCGTAGTTGATATCTACATCCGAAAGATCAACATAAGGGGTTAAATCATATTCATACATATGACCTATTGAACCCGGACACCAACCTGCTCTATTATAGTACCAAGTACCATTTTGAGGCTGACAGCCATCGGGATTAGGATTACATACCACCCAAAGATGCTGCTCAAAAGAATCATCATTCACATAAATATGATGTGTGGCCTCATAAAACTCAGCGGCATTTTGCGAGTTTGATGCTCCCCAGCCATGACCAGTATTAAAAACCTTTAATTTAGCGGCTTCGGTGATATCTTCAAAATTCCAAATAATAGGCTCAACAGGCTGTAGGTTTGCATAGTCGCCAAAAGGATATGTTTCGTCCCAGAAAGTATTTACCCAGCTATATTTATAGGGGGGCTCTCCTTCGGAAAAATCAAAATCTACACTCACTTCAAAACCGTGAGCATCGGTGCCAATACTAAAACGTAACTCTACCAAGCCCTGAAAAATGGAACTATAATCGGTCACATCAATCTGATGATCACATTCCACCCCATAAGGTGTAATATATCTGATAATCTCTATCCACTCACCTGTGGGTGATTTGGCGTACATTTGTCCTACTCTATCCCAGGCATCACAACCACCAGCAGGACAAGTCACATTTAAATAAGCCATAATTTGATCGAAAGAACCTACAAAAGAAGGAAACTCAAAATCTTTAATCACTGAAGTAGAAGTAGAAGTGCTGATATGTTCATGATCGAATGTTTGTACATTAAGATCGGATATATCATCTGTTATTTCGAAGGTCACTGTTGAAACCGACGACATGCCACCAGTGGAATTAGCCGTAATAGTCATGGTATAAGTACCATAATCCGAAGGTGTCCAGGTAGAGGAATAATAACCTGTTCCCCACACTTTCTCTGTCATCATCCCTTTGGAACCTTCTATCTGGTAACTCACGCTTTCTATTGAAAGCACTTCTGTATGTTCAATATAAGCAGAAGCCACAATTAACATTTCACTCAATTCGCTCATATATACCTTAGGTCCTTCGATAGGTCTACGGATAGTTAAATCGGCAGTGTAAGCCGTGGCATCTACTACCTCAAACGACTGCGATACCTGAGCAGCAGGCGCATAAGTGTCATCACCTGCCTGATTGGCCGATATGGAGACAATTCCGGGTTCTCCGGTAAGTGTTACCGTGGAACCATCTAATGTAGCCGGTCCGCTTAAAATTTCATATTCTATAGGCAGCCCTGATGTAGCTTCAGCATTTAACTCAAATGCCTCATCGGTAGTTAACTTATCATTAACAGCAGGGAAACTGATATACTGTGCTTCTCCCTCACTACCTGTTTGTCGGATTAAGATATTATCATATCCTGCAGTTCCTCCGGTAGCATTCAAAAAGACGCCATCCCATACAGTCCTGTCTCTTTTATCACCGGAACCGGGAGTTAATCCCATATTTACACCCTGAACTTCAGGAATAGCCACCCAATCACCTGTAATGCCTGAATCATAAAAAAGAGCCACTGCCCCTGCACCATCATTGGCATTAAAATCTAATACCATCTTATAACGACCCCAGCCCGAGTTTTCAACCGCAAAGGTAATCACAGTCTCATCCGGTAATGTTATTCTATTATTAACCTCAGGATTATACCCTGCCATATTAAAATAAATACCACCATCATTTTCCTCGCTAGCTAATCCCGGTGCAATATGGCCATCGCCATCGGCGTCAAAACCTATTCCACAAAACATGCCCCACCAATTTCGTCGTACATCTACTTCAAACTCCACGATATCTGCCTGAGTGAAGTCAAAATCGAAATTGTCAGTAGCTTTACGAGTGGCTGTTCTGCCATAGCCTCCTCCGCTACCTGTATACCAAATACCTAAAGTCCCATCAGGACAAGCATCACCACCACCAGTATAATCTACTACAAAATCATGTGGCCCACTAACATGTAAAATGGTATGCCAATCATCTTGTCCATCAAGATCCCCCATTTCAAGATTATTGAAATCGTAAGTATAGACTTCCTGCGCTTGAATAAATGAGCTAATAATTAAAAAAAATAAGCTAAAATAAAATGTTTTCATATGTTTTTGTTTTATAAATGTTTTGTTTAAAAGCCATTTATCTGGGGAAACGAGAATTAGTGTTTCCCCAAACAAATGGAAATGATTTCTATTGAATAATTAATTTCTTGGTCACATTGTTTCTGCCTCCTTTGAGAACCATCAAATAAACACCTTTGGAATAAGAGGTTAAATCTAAGGTCATCTGATCATCAGATGATATTTCAAAAGTATTCATTAACAATCCGGCGGTATTATAAATCTCAACAGAAGAAAATTTTGACAATTCCTCAGGAGAAGCAGCAATAAAGAATTTCCCTGTTGAAGGATTTGGATCAATAGTAATATGATCTTTATAAGGATCCTCATCTATAGCGGTAATTATCAACTCATTACTATAAGTAATCAATTCGCCGGACACATTAATCTCGGGATTCCAGGTAGCATTACAATCTTCACAAGTAACCCCGGTCACACAATCGGGATGATTAGGATGGCAATAATCTACATAATCGGGATAAAACTCATATTGAAGGTTCACTCCATTGGAACCCACCCAATCACTTAAATCGTATCGGAACAAAATAGGAATACTCCCCGGACACCAGCCATGTCTGTCGTAATACCAGGTGCCATTCTGAGGCTGGCAATCGGCTGGGTTTGGATTACAATTCTGCCATAAGTGCTGTTGAAATTCTGTTTCTCCGTTTATCTTGATATTATGAGTAGCATCATAGAATTCTGCTGCATTATCAGTATTGGTTGGGCCCCAAGAGAATCCTCCACTGAGTAAACGTAGATAAGCCTTCTCTATACCACCGCTCAGATTAAGATCGTAAAGCTCCACCGGTTGCATATTGGCATAATCACCAAAAGGATAGGTGCCTTGCCAAAGGTTATCCATCCAGGAGTACTTATATTCAGGTGTTCCTTCGGTATATTCAAAAGTAATTGAGATGACTGATTCAGGGAAATTGATTCTAAAGTCTACATTCCCTTGAAGTTGAGAAGCAAAGTCGGTGATATCAATATGATCCTGACAAGCCACACCATAAGGCGTGATATATTTGAACAGTTCCATCCATTCGCCATTGGCCCCACGGATACTCACCCTTGCCACACGATCCCAGTCGTCGCAAGGACAACCATAGTCTAAAACGGCAACAATAGAGGTATAAGTACCTGCAAAACTAGGTAAGTTTACAGAAGTCTCTATGCTATTACTTCCATCAAAAACAAATTCGTTCAAAAGTTCAAAATCCATGGAAGGAGCTTCGGCTATCACATTAAAATTTACAGATCCGTTTACAGATTCTCCCCCGGAACTTGTAATCACAACATTTGCCATATAATTTCCATAAGCAGGAGGGGTCCAGTTTCCAATAAAAAAACCATTACTTGTTTCAAAACCTTTCACTTGATCGTCTCCTATTGTAAAACTCACATCAGCAATATGCAGTAAATCTGGGTGTTCTATTTCTGTAGAGACTGAAAACGTCATAGCCATTAATTCCGGCATTCTGATATCTTCTCCTTCAACAGCATTTCTTATCGTAAACTCAGGAATCACTGTAGAAGGATCAATCACTTCAAAAGATTGCGTTACATCATCAGCAGCTGCTACTTCCTCGTTACCCGGCTGACTGGCAGTCACCGAAACGATTCCTGCTTCTCCGGTTAAAGTAATCGTATTCCCCGAGATAGTAGCAGGTCCGCTTGCAATAGAAAACGCTACTTCCAATCCCTGGTTCGACGTAGCACTCACGGTAAAAGACGCATCGGTAGAGAGATGATCGGGAAGCGGATTAAAGGTAATATACTGATACAACAAACCTCCGGTATCAGGTTGATTGATAAT
>Ga0256827_10001467_pt1 | contig 15091 bp, 15 predicted proteins | sample CV84metaG_FD_185977 | JGI IMG/M metagenome (GOLD analysis project Ga0256827, IMG submission 185977) | Hydrothermal vent microbial communities from East Pacific Rise, Pacific Ocean - CV84 | ecosystem: Environmental > Aquatic > Marine > Hydrothermal vents | place: Pacific Ocean: East Pacific Rise... | reverse complement strand
TTGTACCCAAACCTTCAACTACACCACCAACTGGACAATGCAACGCTCAAAATGTGACAATGTTAATGTGCCAGGATTTGATGATGCTATTATGGCAAAGATGGAAAATGATAAGTTAATCTTTGCTACAGCTGATACAGGTGCTAAGGCGTGGCTAGAGGGATTGGATTGTAATATAACTGTAAAAGATAAACTGACACTCAATACAGGTGACGGGGTTTGGTTAGTTGGAAAGAGTGATATTGATAAAACTATAACCACAGGTCAAAGTAGAAACAATTTTGTGAATTTTGTAGATGGTGCTTATACCTTTGTTGGATTTAATGTTCAAGTAAATCTAAATGATAAATTTGGAACGCAACCTGTTGACTCTGTGTACTATTATAATGGTAGTTGGCAGACTTGGACTCCAGCAGATGGAGATAGAGATGTTGATGCAAATCAAGGTTTATATGTCTTGGCAGATGGTGACTTTAATCTTTTAGTCAAATAGTATAAGAAATTTTTTTCTTATACTAATACCTCCTAGTCCCCTCCAAATAGGTACTAGGAACTTGAAAATAGTTAAAAACAGTAGAGTAGTTGCCTATATAGGGTCTAAATAGTCTGGATAGATTGACTCCTAGACCTATATATAGATTTCGCTCTCTGCCATCTACAGGTAGGGAGTCGTGATTGAACTTTCTGCTGTAATAGCCAAGATGTAACTCCAAATACTCTAGTGGAGTATCTTCAAATATTTCAAACCCTTCACCTTTTATCGCCATTAGATGTTTCATTCGTTCATAATCAGTTGTAAAATCAGTTTGGTTTTTGCTATTTTTAAATGGGTCATACTCAAAACGAAAATCCACTTTTTTTGCAATTGATGGATTTATATATAGTAGGTATCCCGATAATGCCCCCAATGAGTCAGCTATAAAGTCATTTTGAGCAAAGCCATGTTCACTATAGCCATCACCTATCTCTATGAGTAGACCTGAGAGCATAATGGAGGTTAGAGAACCGTAGAGTGCAGAATCCTCTTTTGTGTATCCCCAGCTTTCATATATTGGTGACATGGTTCGTGTGAGTAGGTAGTTCGTATAGAAGTGACCTAGTTTATCTGAACCCCCGTTTGAGGTAGTTTTTTCAAACCAACCTTCATCATCGGTGTGATAGGACTCTGTGCCATATCCCCATTGTGAAAATCCCCATGCTAAAACTCCTGATGCGATTCCCACATTGGTTATAGCTAGTTTTTCTGTTTTGGATAGAGAGTCTATCAGACCCTTTGAGGTGTTGGTCTCATCTGCATAAGATAATGCAGAGAGGATAGTAGTAGCAAGTAGTAGACTCCGAAACATTTAATTCCTTATAATTTTATAGTATATCATGTAGAGTGTTTGCCTCTAACATCCACTTGTGTAGTGCTTTCCACTCCTCATCCTCTATCATCTGACGACAGATTTGCATCTCTTTGTTAAAGATTTTTATAGATTCAAGGAGATTTTCTTTGTTTTGTCTAAATATATCTTCCCACATCTTTGGTGAGCTTTTTGCTATACGGCTCATGCTTCTAAATCCACCACCAGCAAGAGCTATAATACTCTCTGAATCTTCTTGTTTCATCACAGAGTTTGCTATAGCGTAGCTAACGGCATGTGGCATATGAGATATAAAAGCAGCATGTCTATCGTGTGCCTCTGCATCCATAAAGAGTGTTTTGGCTCTTATATCTGCAAAGAGTTGCAGTGCAATATCTCTTTGTAACTCTCCACTTCTCTCTTTGTTACATACAACCATCACCTTATCAGTATATAGATGATCAATTGCTGCTGTTGGTCCAAACTTCTCTGTACCTGTCATTGGGTGTGCTGTCACAAAGTTTTCTCTGATCTCTTCAGGGATAGAGTTTGAGATTTTGGCTTTGCTACTACCAAAATCTATAACCGTACACTCTTTGTCTATGTCTATTAGATTACCAATTGCAGTTATAATTGCATCTACAGGAATGGTTAAAAAAATAACATTACACTTTTTTATATCTTCAAAGTTTTCATATATCTCATCGACAAGATTTAGAAGAATTGCCTCTTTTTTGTGATTTTCGTTGTGGTCATACCCAATAATATGATACTTTTTGGGAAATTTTTTAAGAGCCATACCTAGTGACCCACCCATTAATCCGAGACCTATAATTCCAATATTCATTAATTCTCCCTCATTTAAGATAGGATTATAGCACTTTTTTAGTGAAAAAAAGATACACTAATGCTTATTAATAAACAAAGATGAACACTTAAGGAATTATTAATTATATGAATAGAATTCTACCATTATCAGTTACATTAAGCTCTCTACTCCTCTCTGGAACAATTACACAAATAGAGTATAAAGGTCTTTTGCATCTATCTAAGGATGTTGCAGGGGAAATATCAGGCATCCATGTAGGAGATGAGTTTGACATAAACAAAATTGATAAATCCCTTAAGAATTTCTATAAACAGGGGTATTTTACCGATATATGGATTTCTGCTACAGATAGTGGAGGGTTGGTCTATAACTTTCAAGAAAAATCAGTTATCTCTAAATTGGAGATGAGTGGATATAGCTCAGATGATGAGCAAGAGGCACTTTTTATTGAGATTGGATTGAGAAAAGGTGATCTTTATGATCTTAAAAAAGTTGAAAGAGCCAAAAAACGACTTATCAAAAAGATTGAAGCAGAGGGATACTACGATACTGTTGTAGAGGTTACTGCTGAGCCAAAGACAGATAGTATAGCACTCTCTTTTGAGGTCAACAAAGGTGAAAAAATATATATTCAAAATATCGATTTTGCAGGTTCTAAGAAGATTGATGTTGAGGAGCTAGAGAGTGCTTTAGCCAATCAAGAGGAGGACTTTTTAGGTTGGTTACCTGGATTGAATGATGGTGTTGCTCATATGGATCAACTCTCTTATGACTCATTTAGAGCTAGAGATGTCTATATGAAAAATGGTTATCTTGATGCAACTGTTAGCGAACCTTTGATGCGTGTCGATAGTGGTTCATATGTGGCTGATGTCTCCTATCAGGTCAATGAAGGTGATCAGTATAGGGTTGCTAATATTAATATTATAGGTTTGGTTGATGGACTTGATAAAGATGCTATTATCGAAGAGTTGAGTCTCTCTAAAGGAAAAATTTTTAGTAGTGAATCTCTACGAAAAGATATGACTTTTATTAAAGAGAAGGTTGCCAATTTGGGTTATGCTTATGCCAAAGTATCTCCAAATTTCAATAAAAATAAAGATGATAAAACAGTCGATATTCAATTCTCTGTAAGAGCAGGAAATCAAGTACGGATCAAAGATGTTATTATCTCTGGAAACTATGCAACAAAAGATAGAGTAATCAGAAGAGATATATTTTTAGCTCCTGGTGATATGTTTAATCTAACTGATCTCAAAGATAGCAAAAGTACTTTGGGAAGAAGAGGTTTCTTTGAAAAAATAGACATAGAACAGCAGAGAGTTGATGAAAACACTATTAATCTTCTTGTGAAGGTTAAAGAGACAGCAACAGGAAGTATTCAAGCTGGTGGTGGATATGGATCATATCAAGGAGCTATGGTAAGTGCCTCTCTCTCTGATAGAAATATCTTTGGCTCAGGTGTGAGTGCTAGTTTAGGATTTGATCTATCTGAGGTCTCTACAAACTACTCATTTTCTATTAATAACCCAAGAATATGGGATAGTGAGTATAGTTTGGGTATGAATATTTATAGAAATGAGTATGAGTTCTCAACCTATCAGCACAATAGCTTTGGTGGTGGAATTAATATTGGTAAGCAGATAGATAGACATCTATATGGCTCTCTAGGCTATAGCTATAGTGAAAATGATATTGATGCCAATGAGACAGCTAGTGGAGGAAGGATCTTCTCTGTCTTCTCCAACGAAGATATGAACTATGCAAAGAGTACCTTTACTGTTGGATTATCGTTTGATAATACAGATGACTACTTTGTTCCTAGAGAGGGTATTATATTGGGTGGTAATATAGGTTATTCTGGTGTTGGTGGAGATGAAGAGTTTTTGAGCTACTCTGCAAAATTTGGAGCTTATTATGGTGTACGAGATTATATAGACTATGACCTGATCTTTAGATACAAGCTTCGTGCAAGATGGCTAGAGGATAAGGGTCATATCTCTTCTCCTGAGAAGCTCTTTTTGGGTGGAGTCTCAAGTGTTAGAGGGTATGAGCCTTATAGTATTGCTCCTTCTGATTATGGAGTCAATGAGGATGGAGAGACTACCCGAAAATATAGAGGTGGTATGAAGAGTGTGATCAATACTGTTGAAGCGAGTATTCCTCTCTCTGAAGCAGCCAAGATGCGTTTGGCATTTTTCCTTGACTATGGTATGATCGGTGAAGATAACTTTGATGATATAAAGAGAGCAGGGTATGGTGTAGCTCTTGAGTGGTACTCTCCTATGGGCCCTATCAACTTGATCTTCTCTCGAGCCAAAAATCCAAGTGAACTTGATAGAACCTCTAGCTTTGAGTTTACTATGGGACGAAAGTTTTAGAAAGAGTATGGAGGGATCACCTGCTTGTCTATAAGCTTTAGTTTTAGCTTAGAGGGTCTCTCTATCTCCTCTATCTTCTCTTTTACTAGATAGAGAGACTTTTTTGCTTCTATTATAAGTAGATCCTCTTTTAGTTTAAAATCAAATTTTTTGACAGATGAGTTCTCATGCAGTGCGGTAGAGATAGAGTAGATAAAGCTCAATACCTCTAACTCTTGTTTTTTTGGTAGAATCATCTTATATTTTTTATAGATCTCTTTTTCATATAGTTTTTTCCCTCCAAAACGAAGTAGCATAGAGGCTAAGATCATCTCTTCATGGGTTACGGCATAGTTAAACTCTTGCATAGTAGCATAAAAAGCGTGTTGATAGGATCGGTATATATTGAAGGTATAGCCAACAGGGGTAAGGTCTATAGCATATAGAAGTGTTTTGAGATATTTTTGGTTGATCTTTTTATTTTTTTCGAAGAGATTAAACAGTGTTATAACACTCTCTTTAGATTTTGTACTGGCATGAGGTGTATCAAATCTATCAAGCATACTTCTTATACTTGGATTTATATCTCGTGGAAATTGCCCACTGTTCTCTTTTAAGAAATCGTCTAAAAAGACACCTTCTCTAACTCCTACACCTGAAGTTATGACTCTTTTCGATCCTATATGAGCTAGAATCTCTTGGAAAATCAGTGTCCCCTCTCGTATAGTATCTATACGACCCTCTGGGATGTTGAGGTAGGGTAGTATACTTTTATTGACTGATGATATATTTGAGAAGTATTCTAGCTGTTCCTCTACATTATATGTAAATGCATGAATCTTATCTATAGGATAATCTTCATTTTTCATAATACACTTTCCAAGTGTTCTAGCTGTTCCTCCTATACCTATCATCTCTCTATGTCTAAATGAAGTAGGTAGTTTGTCAAGCTCTTTTTTTATAAACTTTTTTGCTTTTTCCAAAGGTCTATTTTTATCAAAAAAAAGCTCTTTGAGTCGAACTGTACCGATATTTAATGAGTATGTCTCTACAATTTTTGAGTTTACTATTAGAGCCAGATCAGAAGAACCTCCTCCTATATCAACTGTTATACCAGAGGTTATAGGTAGAAGATTTAGTGCTGCTATAGCTCCATATCTTGCCTCTCTATCTCCTTTGATTATTTCAATTTCTAGGTTCAGTTCTTTTTTGATCCACTCTGTAAAGGCTAAGCCGTTAGGAGCGTCTCTAATAGCAGAAGTTGCAACTGCTATAGTTTTTGTTACAGGATAGAGTTTTATGGTGTTTATAAACTCATTGAGTGCGAAGTATGCTCTATGTATTCCGATAGGTTGGAGGTAACCTTTTTTTTCATAAGCTCCCTCTCCTATACGAACTTTGGATTTTTTTTCACAGATTAGATGAAAGCCATATTTACTGCTTTTTTGATAGATAACTAATCTAGCTGAGTTAGAACCAATATCTATAATTGCAATGGCTTGGGACATCTATAATCTCTACTCTTCCGCTTCTAATTGAGAAAATTTAAACTTTAACTCCTCTACACTCTCTACAGTATCAGGATCTGAACTAATACAGTCAACAGGGCATACCGCAATACATTGAGGTTCATCATAGTGTCCTACACACTCAGTACATCTATCTGAATCAATCATATAAATTGGATCATTCTCTTCAATCGCTTCATTAGGACACTCTTCTCTACATGCATCACATGCTATACAATCATCAAAAATTTTTAAGGCCATTTTCTATTTACTCACTTATATTTTATTATTTATCGTTTTATATCTTATCCAAGCTTAGAAATAATTTAAATTTTAACTTTCGTTGTGAATGAAACGATTAAATGGAAATATTATACTGGCAACAGCACCTTGTGCATCTTTTCTATTTTCTAGTTTTATATCTACACCCATCGATTCAGCAGCATTTTGTGCTATAAAAAGTCCAAGACCTGCTCCTGTTGACTCTATTGATCTTTTAAAAGGGGCAAATAGGTCAACTGACTCATCAATTCCTTTTCCTTCATCTATAATCTCAATAATAAAATTATCCTTATCGGTACGAACGCTCAAAGTTACCAACCCATTTTTTGGTGTAAAACGCAAGGCATTTTGTATAAAGTTTTGAAAAATGTGCATAAAAAGCATCGGTTGGATACTAATCATAAATCGTTCCATGTCGAAATTATAGATAAAGTCTCTATCTTGAGAGTGTGCAAGAAGTTCATACTCTTCTGCTTTTTGTGCCATAAATCGGATGATGTTGACCCTTTTTGGTTCTTCAAATTGACCACCTTCAGCTCGTCCATACTCCAATATATTGTGAATCATATTGTTAAGTGTATCGATTGAGGCGATATTTTGTTGTAGTGTTTCTCTGATATTGTCACTCTTTTTATATTTCATGAGTGTTATCTGATTTTTGAGTCGCATAACAGCAAGGGGAGTTTTTAGCTCATGTGCCGTTCCAACATATAGCTCTTTTCTATAGTTAATAGATGATTTTATTTTAGAGATTAGACTATTAAATGCCTCTCCTAGTTTTTCAAACTCTTGAGGGAGTTCGTCTGTTTTTAGTGGGCGAAGAATACTCTCATTCATATTACTAAACTTGTAGGTTAGTTTTTGAAGAGGTTTCATCAACTGTGATGATAATCTATGTGAGTAAAATATTATAAAAATCATCTCTACAGCTATAAGCATAAACATTACCCAGTAGATATTGCTCAGTATTTTCTTCTCTGCTGTAATATCTTTTTTAATAATAATAAATTGGTTTGATTTTGGATGGGCTTTTATGAGTTCAATGTAGAAGTGGTTTGATTTTTGTGTTGTGTGTATACCTGTTTTTTGTGGAGTGCTGGTTATAGTAACCTTTGTTTTGTAGATTCTCTCTAAATGAAATATATTAAAATCTTTGGAAAACTCTTTTTGATTGGCATATCGTGATGTTATATCTTTTGCCTGTTTTTGAAGTTCATCTTCTATACTTGTATGTAGATAGGTTGAAAAATAGAAGGATATAAATATAACGATAGAGAGGAGCATTGCTGTCATTATGACAGCAATCTCTAAGAAAAAACCACTCCCTAAGCTCCTTTTGGAAAGCAAAATCTATATCCTCTTCTTCTTACAGTTTCTATAGTTGTAATATTAAGCGGTTTATCCATTTTTTGTCTGATTTGGTTAATCGCAACCTCAATTACATTTGGTGTAACTAGCTCAGGCTCTTCCCATATTGCATCAAGCAGTTGCTCTTTTGATACAATCTGATCTTTGTGCATCGCTAGGTGAGTTAGAACTTCAAATGGTTTTCCTTTTAGTTCAATCTCGTCACCTTCATAGATGATTCTCTCCTCTTCAGGATTGATTATAAGCTCATCTACTTCAATTATATTTGATCCACCAAAACGAAGTTTTGCCTCGATTCGTGTTGTGAGGATCTCGAAGTCAAATGGTTTTCTAATGAAATCGTCTGCTCCTGCCTTTAGTGCCTCAATTTCACTCTCTCTATCATCTCTTGCCGATAAGATGATAACAGAGGTTTTTGGTGCTTTCTCTTTTAGTTTTACAATAATATCGATACCATTGCCATCTGGTAACATCCAATCAAGAAGGACTAAATCGTAGTTTCTAATTCCTAAATAGTATTCACCATCTTTTAAATTTGATGCGACATCATTTTGAAATCCAAACTCTTTTAATCCATCTGATAGTGTTTTGCTTAATGTAATTTCATCTTCAATAATTAATATTCTCATTTTATTTAAAACTCCTAGTTTAATATTTTTTTAATATTATAACACAAAACTATTATAGTTTAAAGTTTTTTTAAATATAAATCGTTAAATTTTAGATATTTTTTAATTATATTCTATTTTTTGATGTTATGTGGCGTTATTCCACTCTTTTGAGAGTGCAACAGAGGCATTTTTGATGATATTTGGCTTTGAAATTTTAAGATAGAGGTATGATATTTGGGGGAACTCCCTAATTAACTCTTCTGAGAGACTCTCCAACGCATCTTCTAGTAGTCTATATTGTTTATTTTTTATAAGATTTTCTATAAGATTTATAACTATAGCATAGTTTATTATGCTGTTTTTCTCATAGATATAGTTAATTTTTGTCTCAACTATAACTGTCTGTTTTGAAGTACGCTCAAAGTCTAAGATACCAATGATGGCATCAAAGGTTAATTTTTCTATGTGAATAGTCATCATATTATATAACTTGGGTCTCTTCTTTTTTGAAAATCCTTATGATATTTGGTATATGTTTGTAGAATATAATGAACGCGATGATCCAAATAGGGGCATGTGCGTGAATGATAGGCATATCAGGATGAATGATATATGATGCAATTAGTAGAGCAGTAAGACCTATAAGAGAGGAGAGAGAAGAGACCTTTAGTACCTTTCCTGCAATAAACCAGATAGCAATTGCTATGAGTGCTTCGATTGGTAACATAATTAGTAGTACACCAAACCCAGTAGCGACCCCTTTACCACCTTCAAACATCAAAAATGGACTAAAACAGTGTCCTAATACACTCAAAACAGCTAGTGTCCAGAGAACATCATCTTCCAATCCCAATGCTTTTGCTATAAGAATAACAATCATACCTTTTGTTGCATCTAGGACAAAAGTTGCTATTGTAAGCTTTTTTGCCATTTTTGGAGCTTTCTCTTTTAGAACTCTAAGTACATTAGTTGCACCTATATTTCCACTTCCCTCTGTTCGTACATCAATACCAGCAAAAATTTTTGCCAATAAAAATCCAAATGGAATAGCCGCAAGTAGATAAGCACTTATGTAAAGTATAATATTCAAATCCATGGAATCTCCGTCAATATATTAATAATTGTCGCAATTTTAACTAAAAATATGGTATTTTTTGCTTTTAATATAAAAGGTTTGATCGTGAATATAGATTATAGAGCAGAAATTATAAGATTAAAAGATAAATTACCTGTTACAGTTGTAGGACACTACTACCAAAGAGATGAAGTCTTTGAGATGGCAGATATTATAGGTGATAGTTTAGAGTTGGCTAGACGATGCAAAGCAGATGATAATCCTTGGGTTGTCTTTTGTGGTGTTGGATTTATGGGTCAGAGTGTCAAAGTTATCGCTCCTGAGAAACGGGTATTGATGCCTAAAATTGCCTGTTGTGCTATGGCTAGAATGATAGATGGTTCTTATTTTGATGACTCTGTTAACTATATGGTAGAGCGAGGTATTCCCAGAGAGAATATCTTGCCAATTACCTATATAAATAGTGATGCTACAGTCAAAGCAAAAGTAGGAGAGATGGGTGGTTTGGTCTGTACCTCTTCAAATGCCTATAAAATCATAGAGAAGGGTTTAGAGAGTGGCAAAAAGATTCTCTTTGTACCAGATAAGTGTTTGGGGCAGAATTTTGCAAACTCTATGGGGCTGAAATCTTGTGTAATTGGAGAGGAGGGGAGTGAGTGTGATCCCAAAGAGGCAGATGTGATCTGTTTCAATGGTTTCTGTTCTGTTCATCAACTCTTTACACTAGATGATATAGAGTTCTATCGTAATAAATATCCTGACATCAAGATCGCTGTTCACCCTGAGTGCGACCCTGCTATTGTAGAGGCGGCTGATTTTACAGGCTCTACCTCTCAGCTTATTCAGTATGTCAATGATCTGGATCCTGATGAGAAAGTGGCTGTAGGAACAGAGTATAATCTTGTAAATCGTATGAGAAAAGGAAATACTTTTGTCTTATCCTCTACTAAACCAGAGTGTCCTACTATGAATGAGACAACTCTGGAGGATCTCTATCTTACTCTAAAATCTATTGAAGATGATCAACCTATCAATGAGATAGTAGTTGATGAGCATACTGTAAAGTATGCGAACTTAGCACTTGAACGGATGTTGGCTATTAAATAGTCTTCTAGTCCATATTTAAAACCATTGGCTGTTCTTCGAACTGTTCAGTCATTGGTATTTTTAGTTCCATCCCATCTTCTATTCTAAAATTATTCTGTATGGTTCTTCTGTTTGCTGCATATATCTTTTTATACTCTTTTTTATCTCCATAGTATTTTAGTGCAAGTTGATATATATCAACTCCATTCTCAACTACTATCTCTACCCAAGGTAGGTCGTTGACTTTAGGAAGTGGCTCTATATATTTGACTACTTTAATCTCTGCTTTTTTAATCTGTGGTCTACTCTTTTTAGGAGTTATATCTTTTTTTATAACTCTTTTTTTTATAACTCTTTTGTTTGCTAGTTTTTTGATAACTTTTTTTTTCGGTATGGCTTTTCTTTTATTTATAGCCTTTTTGTGAAGAACCTTTTTTATGATAGGCTTTTTTTGCAGAACTTTTTTTTTGCGTACAACTTTTTTATGTGTACTTTTCTTGACCTTTTTCTTTTTGATATAAGCTAATTTCTTTTGAGTCTTTGAGAGTTTTTTCTTTGTGAGATAAAGTTTTGACTTGACCTTTTTGATCTCTCTCTCTTTTTTGATTTTATATTGACTAAACTCTCTTTTCATTGTCTCTAATTTTGCAAGGAGTTGTTGTGTCTTATTCTCATTGTTTTTTTTATAGAGTTTAACATTTTTTAAGATTTTAGTCAGCTTAATTTTTACTTTTTCAATCTCTTGTGGTTTCATAGTGTTTATATGTTCTATGGGGTTCTCTTTTTCTAATTTTGATGATAAGTTATCTGCCATAATAGTACTAAAGCTCAATAAAAATAAAACAAAAATTACTTTCAATTTTTTCCCTTTTTCTAACATAAAATTTAATTGATAATTTATCATAAAAAAACATAAAAAATAATAAATATTTTATATTATTTTTTTTTTATTATTTTATACTAATATTTTTTATGTAGAATAACAAAATATTTTATAAGGAAGTTATTTATGTATTATATAAAAATATTATTCTGGATAGTGCTATTTGCTGGTATCCCTTCTGTTGCCGATATTGACATGCAAAAAGGTATTTATGATTCAGCTGAAGAGATGATTCGTATGGATGAAAAGATGAATAGAGCTATTGCCGAGCATAATAGTATGGATTTTACGGAAGAGGAGTCCATGCGTTTAGAGAGTATAAAAATAGAAGATTTTGAAGAGTTAGAAGGAAAATATGTATTGACAAAAGAGATTCCTGAGATGAGTAGTACAAAGGTCGAAGTCAAAATAAAAGATGATTTACTCATTGTTTTGTTGACTACAATTGAAAAAAATATGACAGAGTTTACACAAGAGACAACTATCAGTAGCTCAACTTCTTCTCTCTTTATTCCAAATGACGCTGATAAAAATAGAATGGAAAAAAGTTATAAAAATGGTATATTAAAAATTTCATTACCAAAAAAATAGTAATAAAGGATAATTTAGTGATTTTAAAAATAGTTTTTTCAATAGTGCTGTTAACTATAGTGAGCTTAAATCTGATATATGGAGAGGAGATGCCTCAAATGGCAAAACCAGGGCAGTGTTTTACAAAATCTTTTTTTCCTCCAGAGTATAGAAAAACTACTAGAACCACATCTACAAAAAAAGTGAAATTGAGTGAATCAACAATAAAATATGAGGTTATTCCTGCAAAATACTCATGGTATGAAGAGAGAATAAAAGTAAGTGATGGTAAAGAAGAGATTATTGTTACACCAGCTACTTATAAGAGGGTTTTTGAAAAAGTTCTCATTGAACCTTCTAAAAAAGTGTGGAGGAGGGGGCTAGGTTTGAACTCTCCAAAGGCTTTTAATAGTTGTGTAGAGTCAGCTTCTAAATCAGGAATGAATATAGATACTGCAAAAGTAGGGACATGTTTTTATGAACATTATATTCCTGAAAAATATGCCACAACAACAGAGAAGATATTGACTTCCGAAGCTAGTAAAAAGATTATCTCTATTCCTGCAAAATATCGTAATATAACGAAAAAGATTATGACATCTCAAAGTACAATGAAGCTGACTCCTGTACCTATCAAATATAAAAAAGTAAAAGAGAAAGTTGTTGTTGCTCCTGCTAAGACAGAGTGGAAAAAAACTACATGTCAAAATAGAGGTTGTAATCAATCTGAGGTTATATGTCTTATTGATGTTCCAAAACAATACAAAACAGTTACTAAAAAGGTTATTTTAAAACCAGCAGTAGCAAAAGAGGTAGCTGTTTCTCCCATATATAAAAGTATTAATGTCGAAGAGTTAGTTGAACCTGCGAGAACAAAAGTGATCCCTATCCCAGCTAAATATAAGAGTATATCTCGAAGAGAAAAAGTATCAGATGATAACTATTTTTGGTCGGATATATCAAGAAAAGATAGACAAAGCCGTATGAGAACACAGTGTGATCGAATCTGTCTAACTCAGACTCCTGCAAAATATAAAAGAGTTGAAAAGAGAGTTGTAGTAACCCCTGCAAGTAGTAAAAAGATAAAAACTCCTGCAAAATATACTGTAGTAAAGGTCAAAAAGATTCTTAAACCAGCTTCATTCAAAACAGTTACCATCCCCGCAGAGTATGAAACTGTCCGAGTGGAGAAAGAACGAACTAAAGGTTTCTCAAAATGGATACCAATAGTTTGTGAGTCCAACCTAAATAAAACATTAGTCAAAAAAGTTCAAAAGGCACTTAAAAGAGAAGGTTTCTATACAGGAGAGATAAATGGAGTATGGGATTTAGAGTCAAAATCTGCAACAAGAGCCTATCAAAGATCAAAAGGTCTTGCTGTTACTCGTCTATCTGTTGAGACGATGAAGTCTTTGGGGATATATTAGGATATAGGCAATGATTCTGTTGAATGTTCTTCTATATATTGAGCTAAAGAGTTGATTGTCTCCATTACGCGTCTAGCCTCTTTCGGGTCAACTAGTCGAATACCATAGTCGTTTTGTAGTGCCATTGAGATCTGTAGGGAGTCCAATGAATCAAGCCCTAGAGGATGATCTGGATCAAAGATAATATCATCATCTTTGATGCTACTTGGCTCTATCTCTTTATCGCACTCGGTTACTATCATTACTTTTAAATCTTCTTTTAAACTCATAATCTTCTTTCATAAAATAGGGATACTAAATTTAGCGAAATTATACCAAAAAGTACTAAAACTCCTAAATCAAAAAATATCATTTTATTTTTCAAAAAAAATTAAATATTTTATCTTAATAAAAATTTTATTTTATATGAAAATAAACAAAAAGAGCTACAATATGTAACATTTTGTTCTTTTTTTCTCTAAAATATTATATTTTCTTATATTCAATATAAGATAAACTATAAAATTCTTGCTGTAACTATTACAAATATTTACAAAACAGAATAACAAAGGACAAAATTTATGAAAAAAATAATATCTATGGCTACGCTAACTCTACTCGCTTCTACTTCTATGGTTCTCGCATCAGGTGAAATGTTGACTCAATCAGACTCTGAAATGCTTTTTGGTTCAAAATCTGAAACTGTTACTACTCTAAATAAAGAGGAGATGAAAGAGACTACAGGAAAAGCTATGAGTATGCCAGAGATGCCTTCTATTGGTGCTATCGGTGGAGTTGGTATGTCAATGGATATGCCAGAGATGCTAGAGATGCCAAAGATTGATGATCTCATGGGAGACTCAATGGAGATGCCAGACATGCCAGAGATGCCTTCTATCGGTGCTATTGGTGGTGCAGGTATGGGTAACTAGTTCTCGTAATTATACACTCTTCATTGGGGGAGTGTATCGATATAATTATAAGGAGAACGAATGAATAAAATATTTTTCTTGTTGTCTCTATCTTGTGTGTTTCTCTCCTCAAAGGCTGTAGAGGTAGATGAGATTTTGACTCAAAAAGATAATCTTAAGATGGATCTGATGCTATCTTATTCTAATATAAAAAGAGAGAGAGGAGTCTCTCTACCCATTCAGTACCAGACTGAAAATGGGGATTTTGTGACAGTACCCACATTTATGGGTGAACAACAGGCTAATCAAGACTATATTAACTATGCTCTTAATTTAAAATATGGAGTTAATAGTGATTTAGAGATTTTTACTCTCTTAAATCTCTATAGTTCGGATATTCATTTTAGCCAAGGATCACAATTTGAGACAAAAAGTGATCGAGGTTTTGGTTCATGGGTATTGGGTGCTAACTATCAGATAAAAGCCGAAGATGAGAGACCTTCTCTGCTTGTAGGTGCTATGATAAATATGGTAGAGAGGGTAACTTTCTCTAATCAAGAGCATAAAAATATAGAGTTTAAGAGCTATCGGCTATCTGCTACAACTTACTATACGGTAGATCCTCTAGTCTACCTTCTTAATATCTCATATAACTATAATGAGAAAAAAGAGTATAATGATCTCACTATAGATAAAGGTGAACAACTACTACTATCTCCTCAGCTATATTTCGCTGTAAATCCCTATAGTAGTATCCATTTGGGGATCAAATATGCATTTATAGGCAAGAGTAGGGTAGATGATAAAGTGGTCTCAAATAGCGGATCAAATATCTCATACTCTTTTGGTTCTAGTT
>Ga0256827_10001466_pt1 | contig 15096 bp, 16 predicted proteins | sample CV84metaG_FD_185977 | JGI IMG/M metagenome (GOLD analysis project Ga0256827, IMG submission 185977) | Hydrothermal vent microbial communities from East Pacific Rise, Pacific Ocean - CV84 | ecosystem: Environmental > Aquatic > Marine > Hydrothermal vents | place: Pacific Ocean: East Pacific Rise... | reverse complement strand
GAACTAGAAAGCTTATTGTCGAGATGGAAGCTCTAAATGGATTTAAAATTGCTTGTGATGTCCCTACAGGAATAGATGTCGATGGTAACCCTTTGCCTATGGCTTTTTTTGCTGATGTTACCATTACCATGGGAGCATTAAAAGAGTGTTTGTACTCAGATATGGCAAAAGAGTATGTAGGGGAGATTATTTGTGTTGACTTGGGACTCTCTCATGAGAAGTACACACAAGGATTTGAGACAGATATTTTTCTTTTAGAAGAGTCTGATATGAGACTTCCAAGTAGAAAAAGAGCCAATACTCATAAAGGTAGTTTTGGACATCTTTCAGTCATAGCTGGAGAAAAAGAGGGTGCAGGAGTCATGTCTGGACTCTCTGCTTTACGTTTTGGGGCTGGACTTGTAACCATGGTTGGGGAACTTTTAACACCACTACCCATTGAACTTATGCAAGACTTAGAGATGCCTCACAATACAACAGCCATTGCTTTAGGCATGGGATTTTCAGACTTTGAAGAGGAGATAGTGGAAGAGGTTTTAGAGTCTAATCTTCCTCTGCTTCTTGATGCAGGTGCTTTCTATTCTGAACATATTTTAGAGTTTTTAGAACAAAAAGATCGAGAGATAGTCTTGACTCCACATCCAAAAGAGTTTGTAAGTTTATGGAATATGACCATAGATAGTCCACTCAATATAGCTATTCTTCAAGCAAATCGTTTTGAGAAAGTACGAGAGTTTTGTGAACTTTTTCCTCATGTAACGCTACTTTTAAAGGGGGCAAATATGATAATTGCACAAGATGAACAAGTTTTTGTAAATCCTCATGGTACTTCACGTCTAAGTAAAGGGGGAAGTGGAGATGTTTTAAGTGGACTTATTGCTTCACTTTTATCACAAGGATATGATGCACTAGAGGCGACTATTCAAGGTTCATTGGTATTAGCATCCGGAGCAAAAGCTTATGATGGGAATGACTATGCTATGTTACCTACTGATTTAATTGAGAAGATTGCTCTGTTGAAATGATACATTTCTTTATTAATTTTGCTATCATTCTATTATGAAAAAAATAGCCGTATTATTTAGTGGAACTGGAAGTAATTTACAATATATTTTAGAGAACTTGCATGGAGAAAAATTAGAGGTCGTTGTGGCACTTACGAATAAACCAAATGCAGGGGGCATTGTTTTTGCACAAGAGCATGGAGTGCCTGTAGAGGTTATTGACTCTTCTTTGTTTTCCACTCGTGAAGCATTTGATGCTGAATTGGTTCATGCATTGCATTATTATAAGCCAGAGTTAACAGTACTTGCTGGGTTTATGCGTATTTTGACACCTACATTCACTAGTGAAATAAGAGCCATAAACCTACATCCATCACTCCTTCCTTTGCATAAAGGTATGATGGCAATTGAGAGAAGCTATGAAGATGAAAATGAAGAGGGTGGGGTCTCTGTTCATTGGGTTACGTCTGAACTTGATGGAGGAGAGGTTATTTTACAAAAAGTGGTGGAAAAAGTGTTTAAAGATTTTGAGACCTATGAGCGTGAGATTAAAAAAATAGAGAAAATTGCTCTTTGTGAAGCAATTTTAGAAGTTTTAAAAGTAGAGGAGAAGAGTTAGATGAAAAAAAGTATAATAGTTTCTGTAGTAGCCATGTTATTTGTAGGTTGTGTACCTCAGCCTAAACCATCAATAGGATTAGGAGTTGGCATTGGAAGTAGTGTAATTCATTCAGAGTATGGTCAGCCACCAAGAAACTATAGAGTAGCCATTAGAAACTACTTCTCTGCAAAACTAAAACGTGGTTCAACGGCTCGTTATGCTTTTTCAACACCAAAACGTGCCTACAAAAGAAAAGGTTTGGTTTATGGTGGAGATGTGTCATGGAAAGGTTGGAGAGTTGAGACCTCTGTAGCAGTTCCTAGTCGTACAGGTAGAGAGCAGAGACCTCGTAACTATATGGTTCTTTTTAAAGGTGAACAGATTGTAGAAGATATTTTGGGAAATTCTCATAGCCTTCTTGTAAAAGTTGACCCTTAGTCATGGCAAATTTTAACACACACTTTAGTGTAGCAGCTGGTGCTTCTGCTTTTGTCTCAGCTACACTTCTTAGTATGGAAGTTGTCTCTCCTGAACAAGCAGTTGTTGCTTTTGGATTAGGAACATTGGGTGGACTCCTTCCTGATGTTGACTCTGCACACTCTAAGTCCATTAAAGTGGGTTTCAATGTACTTACATTACTCATAACCATTATGCTAATTTTTGCAAAATCTGCAACTTATTCACTTGTAGAGATGACTCTAAGCTCTGTCGTGGTTTTTGTGACCATTCGCTATGCATTTTTAGAGCTATTTCGTAAAATCTCAAAACATAGAGGAATGTTTCACTCCATTCCTGTAGCACTCATTTGGGGTGTTGTGGTTGCCATCTTAGCACAGTGGTTTTTTGCTCTAAACTCACTGGTTTCATGGGTCTATGGATTCATGATAATATTTGGTTATTTGGTACATTTAATACTTGATGAACTCTACAGTGTAGACCTAGGTGGACGACGAATGAAAAAGTCATTTGGTACTGCATTGAAAGTAGGAATGTTTAAAACAAAAGAGCAACAGATACATACGGCTATTATCTATGTAGCTATTCCTCTACTTTTTATGATGGCTCCAGAGACTACAATGCTACAAGAGTCTCTCTTCTCAAAAGAGGCATGGTTGACATTTTTAGATATTGTTTTACCCTATGATGGAAAGTGGTTTTTTCATTAATTTTTGACCACTTGTGATGCGAGTAACATCCCATAAAGTTTAGCAGGATGAAGATGATTGTCGTGAGCTATCTTTTTAAAATTACTCTTTGTATCAATCTTGATTTCATATTCGTTAAGATGTTTTAAAAAGTTGTTAATATCAACGTTATACTCTACAGATAATCTATCTATAGATTTATGAGCAATACCAATAGGAATCTCATTTGGTAAGTTTGGTTTCATATTTTTGTTTTGAATTATCATAAATATCTTTTTAGGAGAAGTTCTACTTCTCTTAGCAATCTCTTTAAGAGAGAGTATGTAAGATTCAACTTTAATACCTCTTTCTTTCAAGTTCTCTATCGCTTTTTTTTCATCAATTTTCATTAAAATACAAAAATCTCTAAAACTACTCTCTTCGGCATATCCAAAAGGTGGGTTTCCACTCTCTAGTGAATTAATGGCTTTTACACCATTACCAAGGTTAACTAAAATGTTTAAAGGAATGGTCATTGTTATTGTGCCTACTGTAAAAATAGTTACCCAAAAGAGTGCTACATTAAACTCTTTTGTAAAAACTTTAAGCTTTTTTTTGACTTTTAAATAGTTTGTCAGAGGCTTCCAATTAAAGTAGATATGCCAGACCATCATGACAAGAAAAAATATGCCTAGATTAATATGAAGATTATCCCATTGCTGTTTATCTAACGCTAAAAAAGACCAATCTGTCCAAGCAGTTACTTTTCTATTGGGAATAAAATATAATACTCCACTAGATATAAATAAAACAAGAAATGAAAGTCCTGCCGAGAGAGAGACAAATCGTTGATATTTCATGATGAACTCCTAAATTAATATTAGAATTATAGAGTTTTTTAGTGAACCCTATATGAATTTTTTAATTTTTGAATATATAATCTTTGATATAATACGCGATTAATTTAGGAGTTATTATTAGCCTCTTAACAGTAAATGAAAAGCAAGTTCAGAGATGGGAACCCAATGCTTTTGAAAGATGTAAAGTAAAGGAGAAGAGTATGACAATATACGGCATAAAAACATGTTCAACTGTAGGAAAAGCACGAAAGTTTATGAAAGAGAACAATATAGAGTTTGATTTTGTAGACTATAAAGTTGAGTCAGTAGGTGAAGAGAAAATTCGTGAATGGTTAAAACAGTTAGATATTAATGTACTGTTTAACAACCGTGGAACCAAGTATAGAGATTTAAAACTAAAAGAGTTAAACCTTGACGATGAAGGAAAAATAGCATGGATGGCAAAAGAGAACTATTTAATTAAGCGACCTGTTATTGAGTATGGAGATGGTAAGGTTCATGTTACTTATAATGAAGATGAGTATCGGGAGCTATTTTTATAATTGATTGGTATTGGATAGTTCTATTGGTATGGCTTTTTTTTCTTCCTATAACTTATGCCATTCCTCTATATTGGCTTGAAAAAACATACTTTAATAATTGTTATGAAGAGTCAAAAGCAGAGTTAATTGTCATTTTAGGTGCTGGATTAACTAGCAGTAGTACAATGCAACAACCAAACTTAAACTTAATGCTTCTAGAGCGTGTACGTTTTGGTGCTTTTTTACAAAGAGAAACCTCTTTACCTATTTTAGTTACAGGTGCTGGGTCTCATTCAAAAGTTACCGAAGCAGAGCTTATGAAAAAAGTTTTAGAAGAGGAGTTTTGTGCCAGTGTAAAATATGTAGAAAATAGAAGTAACTCTACTTTAGAAAATGCAAAGTTTACAGCAGAGATTTTAAGAGAACATAATATTAAAACTATTTTTCTTGTGAGTAACTCTTGGCATTTGAAACGGGCAAGTTTTATATTTGAAAAGTATGCAAGAGAGGTTAATGTTATTCCTATTGCTGATTTTGCTTATGCTTCTAAAACATTTAATTTTGACAAAAGTGATTTTGTTCCAAGTTTGGCGACTCCTTATTATCAGAGACGTTTTTACTTGGAGTTATTTCGTTTATCTTGGCAAAAACTTACTCTATAGAGCTTTTTAGCTATTATTCCAAAAAATAAAGGTTATATTTGTTTACCATTGATAAAGCTAAACACAAAAAAATTTTAAAAATCTCTCTTCCTGCTGCTTTTAACTCTCTGCTAGATATGTTACAAGTGATAACCGATCTCATAATGGTAGGAACTCTTTCAGCATTTGCAGTTGCTGCTGTTGGGCTTGGTTTGCAGTCGCTTATGTTTGTCTTTGCTGTTCTTACTCTTTTTCATGTAGGAACTAATGCTCTTATCTCTAGGTTTTATGGGGCTGGTAAATTAAAACAAGCCTCTTTGTCTCTCTCTACACTTTACATTTTTGCTCTTGGACTTTCTCTTTTCGTGGCTCCTCTGTGGTATTTTGGCTCTTCTGAGCTTTATGTTCTTTATGGAATGGCTAAAGAGGTGACAGAACTTGGGCAAGGTTATGTCCAAATTTTAACACTTATGATGCCTTTTATCTTTGTTAAACTAGTCTTTGTTAGTGCTTTAAGTGCTACAGGTGACACCAAGACACCTATGTATGTGAAGTTAGTCTCTATAGTGCTAAATGTCTGTCTGAATTATGTTCTGATATTTGGACACTTTGGTGTAGAAGCTTTGGGAGTACAGGGTGCGAGTATTGCGACTGTGGTTGTAAATATGTTAGAGGTTGTAGTCTATATCTATCTTTATACACAAAATAAAATGATATTTACACCAATGAAACATTTTTCTAAAAGATTGTTACGACGAGCTTTGAGAGTTGGAATTCCAGCCTCTTTAGAGAGAGGGCTTACTATGGGTTCATTTATGCTTTTTACAGCAACAATTGCCAGTTATGGAACAGAGGCAATGGCAGGTTATCAGATTGGGTTACGTATTGAAGGTTTGGCTTTTATGCCAGGAATTGGTTTTACCATTGCAGCTATGGCACTTATGGGGCAGGGACTTGGGGCTAAAAAGCCTGAACAGTCAAGAGAGGATGTTTTGTTGGTTTTAAAATATGCCATAGGACTCATGTTTTTTCTCTCATTTTTTATGATATTTACTCCCGAGTTTATAGTACAATTTTTTACTAATGATTCAAAAACCATTCAACAAGCAAGTCTCTATTTACAAATAGTTGGGCTTTCACAAATACCTCTTGCTTTTAACTTTGTACTCTCAGGAGCTTTACGTGGAGCAGGAGATAGTAAAAGAACATTACGAATTAATTTGATGTCTCTATGGTTCGTAAGAATTATTCCTGCATTTTTACTCTCATGGTATTTTCATGAGATTATATATGTCTATATTGCAATGATCTCCGATACATTTGTAAAGGCATTTTTTTTATGGAGAGCCTTTGATGATGGAGAGTGGAAGAGGATAAAAGTTTAAGAAATAGGGTTTTACTCTATTTCTTATAAATATTTTGAAGGTGTTCCATTTTTGTACCCATGTTAAGTAGAGCCATGTCTGCCAACACAAGTGCCATCATCGCTTCACAAACGATTGAACCACGTATTGCAACACATGGGTCATGACGACCTTTTAGCTCAAATTTCATAGCTTCGTTAGCAGTATTTACTGTATCTTGTGCTTGAAAGATTGATGGAGTTGGTTTAAAGTGTGTTTTTACAACAATATCATCACCATTTGAGATACCACCTAAAATTCCACCAGAGTGATTTGAGGTAAATCCATTGGGTGTAATGCCATCATTATTTTGGCTACCTTTTAAAGAAGTACTAGCAATACCATCACCAATCTCTATGGCTTTAGAGGCATTAATACTCATCATTGCGTCTGCTAGTTTTGCATCAAGTTTGTAGTAAATTGGTTCACCAAGACCAACAGGAACTCCTGTAGCTACTGTCAAGACCACACCACCTACAGAGTCATGTTTACTTTTTGCAGTTAAAATAGCCTCTTCTTGTGCTGTTTCTACCTCTTTGTCTAAAGCGTAGAGTTTAGAATTTTTTGCATGAGTAAAGTCATAGTTTTTGGCTTTAATGCCATCGACTTCGCAGACTCCTGATTCAATCTCAATCCCAATATTTTTAAGCATTAGTTTTGCAATGGCACCAGCAGCAACTCTTGCAGCTGTCTCTCTTGCAGAGCTTCGTCCACCACCACGGTAGTCACGTAGACCATACTTGTGAAAGTAGGTAAAGTCAGCATGACCTGGACGAAACAAGTCTTTAACGTTGTCATAGTCACGACTTTTTTGATTTCCATTAAAAATAACCATCATAATGGGTGTTCCTGTAGAGAGACCTTCAAAAGTTCCAGATAAAATTTCTACTTTATCATCTTCTTTTCTAGCTGTTTCTAGTTTGCTCTTTCCAGGCTTTCTTCTGTCTAGTTCAGATTGAATAAATGCTTCATCTATTTTAAGTCCTGCAGGAACACCATCGACAATACATCCAAGAGCTTTTCCATGAGATTCACCAAAAGTAGTCATACTAAAGGCTTTTCCAAAAGTATTGTTCATTATATACCCTCTTTTAGTATTCTAAGTGCAATCTCTGCTGCTTTTTGCTGTGCCTCTTTTTTTGAGCGACCAAGTGCAGAAGCGATGATTCTGTTTTGTAACTCAACAGCAATTTCAAACTCTTTTTGATGGTCTGGACCAAAAGAGCGTACAAGTTTGTAGTTTGGTGTTTCACCAAAATCAGCTTGAGTTAGTTCTTGTAGTGTTGTTTTAAAGTCTTTTGAAAGAGAATTCAAGTCAATAGTTTCATATGCCTCTTCAATGAGTCTAATAGCAATTTTAGCAGTTACTTCAAGACCAGACTCTAAATATACAGCACCAATAATAGCTTCAAATGCATTTGAGAGTAGTGAAGGTTTTGTTCGTCCTTTATTGTTCTCTTCTGCTGATGAGATAAGTAAAGAGTCACCTAAATTAATGTTCAGAGCCAGTTTAGTAAAGCCTTTTTCATTGACAAGTGAAGCACGAATTTTAGAAAGTACTCCTTCATCCTCTTTTGGAAATTTCTTAAAGAGGTATTCACCAACAATTAGGTCGAGTACAGCATCACCTAAGAACTCTAATCGCTCGTTGTTATAAGGTTTTTTATAACTCTTATGAGTGAGTGCTTCGGTGATGAGGTCATCTCGTTTAAACTGATAGTTTAAAGCCTTCTCTAATGCTTTAAAATGTTTCATCTGTTATGTTTCCTTTTTTATAAATTTTATAGTAATGCTTTTTGTCGTTGAGCTTCATCATATGCAAGTTTGTCACAACGTTCATTCTCTTCATGACCATCGTGACCACGAACCCAAATACCAGTTACATTATGTACTTTTGAGTACTTTAGATACTCTTTCCATAAATCAACATTTTTTACTTTTTTAAACTCTTTTTTTATCCATCCATCTAACCAAGTGTTTATGGCATTTATGACGTATGAACTGTCTGAAATAACGGTGATGTTACAAGGTTCTTTCATGAGTTTTAAGCCTTCAATAACACCTCTAAGTTCCATTCTATTGTTAGTAGTATGTGCTTCTCCACCAAAGAACTCTTTTTCATGTCCATTAAATTCTAAAATTCCACCGTAACCACCAGGTCCGGGATTACCTAAACTTGAACCATCAGAGTAGAGAGTAACTTGTTTGAGACTTTTTTTCTGCAAGAGTTTCCTTAATTTGTATGGCATCTATGGCGTAGCACTTTGGACATCTTGTAAATGCAATAGGAAAATTTTGTTTACATTTTCCACACCCATAGTTAAAGAGTAAATCAACATCTTCATTTCCACCTTTTTTGGCAGAAATAATAGTGTTAATAGTAAAAAATTGACTCTTTGGTATTTGTTCTTCTGCTTTTATAAAACCTTTTGCAAGGTAGATAGCAGTTAAAGTTTCACTGTTTGAAATTATATCTAAGTTGAGGTTTGATGAGGGTAAGAACCATAAAATATCAAGTATAGAGTGAATCTTATCTTCTTGAATATTATTCCAAGCGATATTTAAATCTAAAGAGAAAAGAGCTTTCATAATCCTGCGATAAGCATAGTATTTATTGTTTAATAAATTGACTAAAGATTCTACTTTTTCTTCATTGCTGAGTTGTTTGTGTATTAAAAGTTTATTAAGATTGATATGTGCTTCTAATTTCTCTGTTTTTTCTTCTAAAATTTTTAAAGGAGTAAGCGTATTAAGTGCTTTATCATATTCATTAAGAAGCTCATAAACAATACCAAGGTTATAGAGTGTATCAATGTTACGTGGGTGCTTATGTAAAATTTCTAAAAAAATAGACTCTGCTCGTTTTAAAAAACCTGCTTTAAGATAGGTTTCTCCTAACTGTTTTAAAATCTTTTTTTTATCTAAAAAGATGTCTATGTGTTCAATAAGGTAGAGGTTAAGGTTAATTGCTTTTTGATATTCACCTTGACTACTAAATGCTTCAGCAAGAAGGGAGAGTGGTTTAATGAGAGTTTGCTCAAATGGCATCTCTTCAATTTCAAGACTATGCGTATTATCATTAAATCTTTTTATAAAGCGTTTAAGCGTTGTACGTTTCTTCTCCTCTTTAATATTTCCCATAACATAGGAACTTATGGCAACAATAAGAATTAAGATAATAATTATCAAAATACTAAATAGAGGATCATCATAAGCAGGGAGTATATTATCCAAAAGTTACCTTTATTATTGCTCTTTTTGGTCTGTATTTTATCATATTAGATTTAATACTGATAATTTATATGAGTATGTTTCCTTCTAAAAAAGTATTTAGATACTTTGCAACGTTTTTGCAACGTTCTCTTTATAAAATATAATAATATAGAATTTTTGATATGAAATGTGAAAGGTAGCATATGTTTGAATCTTTAAAAACAAAAACAGTTTTATACGTAGAAGATGAGATAATGGTATTGGAAAATATTTCAGAGTTACTTCAAAATTATTTTAAGGTGTTTCATACTGCATCAGATGGTGAGATGGCATATGAACTCTTTTTAAAATATGAAATTGATATTCTCATAGTTGATATTGAATTGCCTAAAATGAATGGGATAGAGTTAATTAGTAAAATACGTGAGAGCAATAAAGATGTTGAAATTGTTGTAATATCTGCTTATACAAAAACAGATTATTTTTTAGAATGTATTAATTGTCATGTGAGTAAATATATTGTAAAACCTTTTACTTCTAGAAAAATTAAAGAGTTATTAGTGATGCTTAATGAAGATTTTAAAAACTCGGTAAATCAAGAAAGTATTTGCTTAGATGAAGAGTTTACTTTTAATATGGAGTCATCACAGTTATTATATAACAATGATTGTGTTAATTTAACTAAAAAAGAGAGAGAACTCTTAATGCTTCTATTAGATAATATAAATAGTCTTATATCTATTGATACCATGGAGTATACAATTTGGCCAGAACAAGGAAATAGTCCAAGTAGACGTAGAGCTTTAATTAGTAGGCTTCGTTCTAAGTTAAAACATAGATTTATTGAAACTCATGCTTCAGAAGGCTATATTTTTAAAATTGATAATGGAAAATGTAATGTCAGTAGAACATAAATCATCTATACGAATTACAACGTTGGTTGTTATTTTTCCTTTAATTGTACTACTTCTATATGGAATGTTAACCCATATGTTTTTTTTCTTTTCTCAGAGTGAAGAGGCAGGGAAAGAGCTTGTTAAATATGAAAAAACTTTAATGGATGCACAAAAAGATAGTTTAAAAGAAAAAGTAGAGAATCTTGTACAGTTTGTACGATATTATGATGGGCGTAGTAGTGAGAAAATTAAAGAAGATGTTAAAAATATTGTTAATGTGACAGCAGATATAGCTAATAATTTGTATGCAGAGCATCATAATACGATGGAGGAAAATGAACTTAAAGAGATTATTAAGAGTGCATTACGTAAAATTAAATTTGAGAGAGATATTGGTTATCTCTTTCTATTAGATTTAAAAGGGAATGCTTTAATTCATGTAGATAAAAAAATAGTAGGAACCAATATTATGCATATTCAAGATGTTTATGGTAAATTTATTCTAAAAGAGTTTAATCATGTCTTAGAAGAGAGAGGCGAAGGTTTTGTAGATTATTATTGGTATATTGTTAGTGAAGATAGAAAAGAGATGCACTATAAAATCTCTTTTGTTAAAATGTTGGACTGTTATGATTGGTATGTAGGTGCTGGTGAGTATTTAAAATATATGAAACGTTTTGTTCAAAAAGATATTTTAAAATATATTGAAGCAAATGCTAAATTTAAACATGGTTATTTTTTTATTTCCAATTCAAAAGAACAAATTATTTTTCATCCTTTAACAAACGGAGTAAAAAATCTTAAAAAATATCAAAAAGAGGGTTTTTCTTCTGATGAAAAATATCTCTCTTATACTCAATATATACCTGATTATGATTGGTATATTACGGCTAATAAAAATTTAGAAGAGATTAGGGATACTATAGATACAAAAAAAATGAATAGTGTAGAGAAGGAGGGTGCACATATTCGAACTAGTCTATATATTTTAATTTTTACATGGGTAATTTCTATTTTACTTTCGCTTTATCTCTCAATGATTATTAATCGAAAATTAAAAAGTTATGAAGCACAACTGCAAGATGCTAATGATAAATTAGTATTTCAATCTAGACAAGCTTTAATTGGAGAGTTATTCTCTATGATTGCACATCAATGGAGACAGCCTATTAATAAAATAGCATCTATTTTAGCTCTTTTACGTTTTAAATTAATTGATGAAAAAATAGCCTATACAGAAATTGATAGCCGTTGTAATGATATTGAAGAGAGTGTAGAGTTTATGTCGGAAACTATAGATGATTTTAGAACTTTTTATCAGCCAAAAGAGGGAAGTGAAAAGGTTGATTTAAAAGAGCTTATAGAGAAATCTATTCATTTTCTCGATGCTTCAATTCGAAAAAAAGATGTGAATATCGTTACTAATTTAGAGAGTATAGAGTTTGAGTTATTTGGAAATGAGTTTTTACAAGTAATGATTAATATCATAAAGAATGCAATTGATTCAGTAGAGAAACGTGGTAAGGTAGTTATTAAATTGTATAGAGAAAGTAGTCAAGTTATTGTCTCTATTGAAGATAATGGAGCAGGAATTGACGATGATTCATTGGCTAAATTATTTGATCCTTACTACACAACAAAAGAAGACTCTATGGGTTTAGGGTTGTATATGACAAAGATGATTATTGAAAAGCATATGAAAGGTATTATTGAGGTTGAAAAACTCTCTAAAGGTGTTCGTTTTAATATCTATCTTAAAGAGAGTTCGTAGTTATAGTTGTAGATTGGATATACTTTCACTATGATTGATAACGCTTCTGTAGAACAGCTAAAGAATAACATTGATATTGTTGATATTATCTCTAACTATATTGAGGTAAAAAAAGCAGGAGCTAATTTTAAAGCAAACTGTCCTTTTCACGGAGAGAAAACACCTAGTTTTGTCATTAGTCCAGCTAAGCAGATATATCACTGTTTTGGGTGTGGGGTAGGTGGTGATGCAATTAAATTTGTTCAAGAGTACGAGAAGTTAAATTATCCAGAAGCTTTAGAGAAAATAGCCTCCATGATGAACTTCTCCTTGGCATATACCCAGGGTGGAAGTGACAACACAGAGGCACGTCGTCTTTTAGAGCAGGTGCAAGAGTGGTACTCTAAAAACTTAGATCAAACGTCTGTTGCCATTCAATACCTTAGAGATAGAGGGATTACTCAGCAGTCCATAGAGCATTTTGGTATTGGATATGTTGGTGCTTCACATGAACTCATGAACTTTCTCTCTGCAAGCTTTTTACCCATTCCAAAAGCCGAAGAGGCTGGAGTAGTTGCACAGCGTGAGAGAGGTGGGTTTTATGCTAGGTTAACAGAGCGTATTACTTTTCCAATTTATTCTAGTTCTGGAGCCATTGTTGGTTTTGGTGGACGAACCATTACTAACCATCCAGCAAAGTACATTAACTCTCCACAGACTAAACTTTTTAATAAGTCTCAATTGCTCTACGGATATGCAAAAGCAAAAGAGCATATTTACTCGAACAAAAAGCTTATTGTTTGTGAGGGGTATTTAGATGTTATTATGTTTCATCAAGCTGGTTTCAAAGAGGCAGTTGCGACACTGGGAACAGCATTAACTACGGAGCATTTACCAACTTTGCGTAAGGGTGAGCCACACATTGTCTTGGCTTACGATGGAGATAAAGCTGGAGTTGCAGCTGCACTAAAAGCTGCGTCTATGTTAACAGAATCGGGGTTTGATGGCTCTGTAGTTCTTTTTCCAGATGGAAAAGATCCTGCTGACATGATTGCAATTGGGCAAGTGCAAGAGGTGGCAAAACTGTTGCGTAATGGTCAAGCACTTATCCCTTTTGTCATTGAGATGATGGCAAAATCTTACGACCTCAATAACCCTCGTGAAAAAGAGGTGGCATTTGGAACAGTTAGAGCTTACTTAGATAACTTAAGTCCCATTATTCGTGAAGCATATGTGGCACATGCCTCTACTGTTTTGGCTGTTAACCCAGCACTGTTTGGTGGAGAGACAAAACTTGAAAATACCAAAGCACGTTTTGAAAGTAGTAGAGATGATGTTGGGCAATTGAGTATTATTAAGACACTTATTGAGAATGAATCGCTCATCAATAAAGTTTCCAATGTGATTGAGCCTTCAATGTTTGGTAGTTATGAAGCGTTATTACAGAGTGTGATAAAAGGGGAGAGTAGCCCAAATATTACAGGGCTTATGCTTGATGAGACTATTATTTGTATGAATGAAGAGGAGCTTTCTCGCTCTTTGGCATCTTTTCTGTTTCGCTACTACTCTTTACAACTTAAAAGTATTACTGTAGATAGTAGTATTCCTATGCAAAAGAGAAGTTTTTTAATACGAAAAATTAAGATGGATGTTTTACCAAGGCTTAAACGTGGTGAGTTAGTAACTTATGAGTTTTAAAGGGGAAGTTATGAAGAAAACAGTTGTAGGATTATTAGTTAGTATACTTTTCATAGGTTGTGGAAGTAGTTCGACAGAGGGCAGAGTTGAAGAGAGTCTACTTAAAAGTAAATTTATTAATAACTCCTCTTGTGATGAGATTATTGATAAAGTATTTTTAGAAATCTGTTACGATAATAGTCTAAAAGCAGCTAAAAGTGTAGCCTATAAATTAGATGGTGATTTAGTAAATGAGCTAAATATTAAAGATAGACCATTCTTCTATGAAGAGCCTAGCCTAGATCGTGAAAACAGAGCTAGTTTTCGTGACTACACAAGGTCTGGCTATGACCGTGGACATTTGGCACCAGATGCAGCCTTTGACTGGAGTGAGGAGAGTTTGGAAGCTACTTACTCTTTGGCAAATATTATTCCTCAAATTCCAGAAGTTAATCAAGAGATGTGGGTAGATGTTGAAAAACTGGCACGAAGAAAAGCTGTAGAGCTTGGGAGTGTGAATGTTCTAAACATTGTTAAGTATAATAGCAATCCAAATCGTATTGGAGCTAACGGCATAGCAGTCTCTAAAGGTTACTATAAAGTGCTTTATAATAAAGATGAAAACTATGAAGCATGTTACTACTATGAAAATAGAGAGAACACAAACAGTAGCCGTGACACAAAAGAGAGACACTTAGTTGAGTGTAGTACGGTAAATTATTAAAAGGAAAAACATGACAGCGTCAGCAAAACATATTTTAGTACAAGATGAGGCAAAATGCCAAGAGTTAAAAGAGAAAATAAACTCAGGTGAAGCGACATTTGAAGAGGTAGCAAGAGATAGTTCACTTTGTCCTTCAGGTGTAAAAGGTGGAGACTTAGGAAGTTTTGGTCAAGGAGCAATGGTTCCAGAGTTTGATAAAGTAGTTTTTAACGATGAGGTAGGAGTGGTTCACGGACCAGTACAAACTCAGTTTGGTTACCACTTACTTCTTATTACTAAACGTAGTTAAGAGATATGACAGACAAAAAAATTAACCTTATCATGAAGCTTCTTATGGCTTTAATGCTGGGTTACTTTGCCTACTTTAAAGGGTGGGTTTTTTCAGGTTCTACAAATATTTCACCACAAAAAGCACACACCTTATTGGAACAACCTAACAGACCTTTACTTCTTGATGTACGCTCTAAAAAAGAGTTTAAAAAAGACCACCTAAAAGGTGCTATCTCAGTGCCATTAGAAGAAATTTCCAAATTTAATACAAAAGCTAAAGAGCTACTAGTCTATTCTGAGCGAGGAGAGTTAAGTGTTGAAGCTTCACGCATACTTTCTAAAAAATATAGAGTCTTTAATCTTGAAGGTGGAGTAGTTTTTTGGATTAGAGCTGGATATAAGGTTGTGAAGG
>Ga0256827_10001464_pt1 | contig 15101 bp, 16 predicted proteins | sample CV84metaG_FD_185977 | JGI IMG/M metagenome (GOLD analysis project Ga0256827, IMG submission 185977) | Hydrothermal vent microbial communities from East Pacific Rise, Pacific Ocean - CV84 | ecosystem: Environmental > Aquatic > Marine > Hydrothermal vents | place: Pacific Ocean: East Pacific Rise... | reverse complement strand
CGTGTTGGTCGTACGGGTCGTGCTGGACGCCAAGGTGAGGCGATTTCACTCATTGATATCTATGAGAAGTATGATATTAAAGATATTGAGCGTCTTATTGGTCAGAAAATTCCTCAAGAGGTTGTAGAGGGTTTTGAACCAGATCCAACTATACGAAGAAAAGATGTAGATGAAGTAAAACTCAAAGCCGAACATAAACGTGCATCAACAAAAAAACAGCGTCAGTACAACAAAAATACAAGCAGTACTCCAGTGACAAAAAAACAGATGAAAGCGACTAAAAAGAAGAGAAAAACTACTAAGCGAGATTAGTTCAGTAGTGAATTGCTAGCCAGATAGTAACCACGTTAGGCTGAGTCCATGCGACTCTGTGTCTCTCTAACGTGGGAATATGAAGATAATCCCCTGCAACAAGTTTAACATCCTCTTTGGACTCAAAAGAGATAAGAGCTTCTCCTTGGAGAAGTATGACCCACTCGTTTTTCTCCTGCTCGTACCATCCTGAAAGCGGAGAACTCTGCCCATGAGAGATAATTCGCTCAATGCTTAGTTTCTCACTTGAGAGTATGGTCTCAAAAACTTCCTCTTTTAAATCTTTTGGAATTAGTTCAAATATATTCATAATTATATTATACTTCTTAAATGTTTAAAGATTATGTTTTAGAAATTTTATACCAAGATGAATATCTTGTAGCCATTAACAAACCAACGGGACTCCTAGTGCATAAGTCTATGATAGATAGGCATGAGATATACTTTGCCATGAAGATGTTACGAGACCAGATAGGAGAGTGGGTATACCCTATTCACCGTTTAGATAAACCTACCTCAGGAGTGCTCCTTTTTGCACTCGATTCACATACCGCTAAACTTATGAGTGAACAGTTTAAAGAAAAAACCACTCAAAAAACCTACATAGCTGTTGTTCGGGGCTACATAGAAGAAGAGGGCACTATAGAGCATGCTTTGAGTGTGAAATTAGACAAAATAGCCGACAGAGATGCTTCCAACGTGCTTAAAGAGCCACAAGAGGCCACAACCACGTTCAGAAGGCTAAATACCGTAGAACTCGATATTTCAGTAGGCAGATATGAGAAGACTCGTTACTCTCTTGTCGAATTACAGCCAAAAACAGGACGAAAACATCAACTTAGACGGCATATGAAGCATCTTTCGCATCATATTTTAGGTGATACAAAGTATGGAAGAGGGGAGCATAACATAATGATTCGTAGAGAGTTTGATATGCAAAGACTACTGCTTCATGCGACAAGTTTGAGTTTTATACACCCTTACGAATTATCACAAATGATTATAAAAGCTGAGCTTGATGCAACATTTAAAGCATTATTTGAGGACTTTTCGTGGAAATATGAGCTTTAAGTGCAAAAATTAGTGAGATATGTGTATAATAAATAAAAATAGTTAAAGGATTGTGTGATGAGAAAAATAGGATTGGGAATTGTATTGGCAGTAATGTTTACATTTTTAACAGGATGTGTTGGAGTTGATCCTAAGACAGGTGCTTATAGTGTTATTGTACCAATGAAAACAATAGATGCAAAAATGCAAAAAGAGTTTCCAATTGAGAGAAAAATTCAGTATGGAAAACTTGGACTCTCTAACCCTAGTGTCATAGGAAGTGCTTCTCAAAAAGATAAACTAGCAATAAAAGTAGACTTTAAAGTAAGTAATTTTTTACTACCTTCAGGAATAAAAGGTGGCATTAACCTTATTTCAGGGGTAAGATATGATTCAAAAACAAAAGATCTTTTTTTAGACAATCCAATGTTAGAAGAGTTAACACTTCAAAACTCCTCTTTTTCAAAGATGGTTACGCCTAGTATGAGAAATGAAATAGAAAAAATATTAGCAGAAGTTGTAACGCACTATCCAATTTATAATTTAAAAGATAAAGGTATGGCAGCAGGATTTATTAAAAATATAACAATTCGTGAAAATGATGTGTATCTGAATTTGGGATTGTAAGTTAAAGGGATAAAATTTAAAGTAAGTTCTACAAAAATAGATGGTGTCAGAGGGGGGACTTGAACCCCCGACCCCCGGCTTATGAGACCAGTGCTCTAACCAGCTGAGCTACCCTGACATCTTTTTGTAGGTCGGAATTATACAAGAGAAAAGCTTTCATTTTCCTTTTGTGAGAAAAACTTTCTCTTTGTGAATTTTATTTCATATAATATAATAATTTCTTAGTTGAATTGTTTCCCAATTAAATATTAATTTAATTATTTAATAGATAGAATATAACAGAAATAATGTATAAGGTAGTTTTAATGGATTTTCAAGATGTATATCAATATACAAAAGATTTAAATGTACTCTATGTTGAAGATGATATTGATTTACTAGAAGAGACAAAAGATGCCTTAGATGATTTTTTCTATAATGTGGATACTGCCCTCCATGGAAAAGATGCTTTAACTAAGTATAGAGAAAAAAAGAGTTCTGGTCAGTATTACGATATTGTTATTACGGATTTGAATATGCCTATCATGGATGGGATGACACTTATAAAAGAGTTACATCTCATTAATAAACACCAACCAATTATAGTTGTATCTGCATATAATGAGTCTTCAAGATTAATTGATTTAATTCAAAGTGGCATAGATAATTTTATAATGAAGCCAATTGTTCCTCAACAGCTGATGAGTATTTTAATGAAAAGTTGTAAAATTATTGTTGAGCATAAAGAGTTGACAACTTACCGTAAACGACTTGAAAATTCTAACCAGAGTCTACTCTCGACAGTTACACAGCAAGCTAAAGAGATTCTCTATACTCAGCAAGTTTCTATTGAGACTATTGCAAATATGGTTGAGAGTTATGATGATGAGACAGGGACTCATGTTAAGCGGATAGAAAATTACACGACAGTGATGATAAATAGATTAGCTAAAATTGAAGAATTCGATGAAGAGTTTATACAAGCAGTTCCCTTTGCTTCCATACTACACGACATTGGTAAGTTAATGGTTCCAAAAGATATTCTTACAAAGCCAGAAAAATTAACAACTGAAGAGTTTACTATTATTAAGACACATGCAGCACTAGGTGGTGAAGTTCTTAAAAAAGCAAACTTGACTTTTCGAAAAAACTTCAACAAAGATAGTTATTTGAAAATTGCTAGTGATATAGCAATGTACCATCATGAAAAATGGGATGGTTCAGGGTATCCTGAAGGATTAGCTGGTTGTGAGATACCAATTGCAGCACGTATTGTTTCCATCGCAGATGTTTATGATGCACTCAGGAGTAAAAGAGTCTATAAAGATGGTTTGACACATGAAGAGACGATGAAAATTATTGTCAAAGAACGTGGTAAAAGTTTTGACCCTAAGTTAATAAATATTTTTGTAGGGGTTCATGATGAGTTTAGAAAAATTTTCGATGAACTTTCGTAGATAAGGATAGGTATGTTAAGAACACTTACTAGTTTAGATTACAATCGTGAACTTATCGAACTGCTCTTTGATGCGAAAATAACGACTATTTTCATTAGTATTTTAGGACCTGTCCTTTTTTACTTTATTTTTGAAAGTATTATTCCTCAAAATATTCTTTTAATTTGGATATTTTTACATCTTTTAGTCTATGCAATGCGTATACAAATTACTTCTAGAATATCTAGCGATTTATTTACCGTATCTGATGAAAAAATAACTAAGTTTCTATCTATATATCTTTTTGTCGTTTTTTTAAGTTCCCTCTTATGGGGTGCATCAACTATTTTAGTTATTAAGTATGCGGATGAGACTCATGTCGTATTTATGGTTGTTATACTCTTTGGTATTATGACAGGCTCAATTTCTAGGCTTACATCTGTCTTTCATGCAGTCTTTATTTTTATAACAACACTAAGTCTTAGTGTAATGGCTGGACTCTTAATATTTGGCTCAAGTGAAATCTTTTACTACCTTATGGGTTCTTTAGCTTTTTATCTTTTTATAGCACTGCCAACAGCATTTAAAATCTATAGTTATATGGATAAGTCGATTATGCAAAAAGAGGAGATTGTCTTTTTAAATACCTCTTTAGAAAGAAAAATATCTGATGCAACTCAAGAGTTGGAACATAAAAACTTGACACTCCAAGAGTCTGTTGATAGCTTTCAAAATTTACTCGATGCGACCATGGAAGGTATTATAATTTCCGATATTAATAAGAAAATATTAGATATTAATAAGTCAGGTGTTGAACTTCTTGGTTGTCGACATAAGACTGAGATTATAGGAAGAAAACTTTTTAATTTTGTCCCATCTTATGAAGAGGCAAATTTAAATGTAATTTTAGCCGAAGATAAAAACAAAACTCACGAGATGGTATTTCAGAAAAAAAATGGAGAGGTTTTCCCTACTTTAGCAAGTGGTAAAAATATTATTAGAAATGGAATAAAACTGAGAATTTCTACTATTCAAGATTTAACACAGATTAAAGATAAAGAGAAACTTTTACTTGAACAGAGTCGTTTAGCACAGATGGGTGAGATGATAAGTATGATAGCACACCAATGGAGACAACCTCTTGGTGCTATTAGTAGTGCTGTCTTTAGTGTTCAAACAAAACTTGCATTAGGAAAATTTGATTTAGATAAAAAAGAAGGTGTTAACCAACTACTAGAATTTTTAGAGAAAAAACATGGTAGTATTAACCAGTATGTTGAGTTCCTTTCCGCTACTATTGACGACTTTAGAAACTTCTTTAAACCAGACAAAAGTAAAGAGTCTATTATGGTGACCATTCCTATTCATCGTGCACTGCAGATAGTAAAAAGTTCACTAGAATCCAAAGGTATATATTTAGAGACTAATTTTGATTGTAATGAAGCTGTTGATATGTACCAAAATGAGATGATGCAGGTTATTTTAAATATACTTAAAAATGCTGAAGATAATTTTATGGAAAAAAGTATAGAAAAACCAAAAATAGTCATTAGCACATATTTGGAAGATAAAAATTATGTGATTTCTCTTTTAGATAATGGTGGAGGAATTCCTGAAGATATTTTAAAAAATATTTTTGATCCTTATTTCTCAACTAAAGAAGAAAAAAATGGTAGTGGACTAGGTCTATACATGTCTAAAACAATGGTTGAAGAGCATAGTGGTGGACACTTACTAGTAGAAAACAAAGAAGATGGTGTTGAGTTTAAAATAATACTTCCTCCAGAGTAGTTCGATATTAAACCTATTATGGTAGAATTCCGCCCATAATATAAGTATATATGATAAGGAATTTAAATGAACTTTCAACCACTTGGAAATAGAGTTTTAGTAAAGCGTGTAGAAGAAGCTACAACGACAATGTCAGGCATAATTATTCCTGATAATGCCAAAGAGAAACCCTCTCGTGGTACTGTCGTAGCAGTAAGTAAAGATGTGTCTGAATTAAAAGATGCTGATGAAGTTCTTTTTGGTAAGTATGCTGGAAATGAAGTTTCATTTGAAGGTACAAAGTACATCGTATTAGATGTAGAAGATATTTTTGGAATAATAGGATAATTTAATATGGCAAAAGAGATAATTTTTTCAGATACAGCGAGAAATAGTTTAGCACGTGGTGTTGAAAAACTCACAGATGCTGTAAAAGTAACTATGGGACCTCGTGGTCGTAATGTTTTAATTCAAAGAAGTTATGGAGCACCTGTTCTTACTAAAGATGGTGTTTCAGTTGCTCGTGAAATTGAGTTAAAGGATAAACTTGAAGATATGGGTGCACAACTTGTAAAAGAGGTAGCATCAAATACTGCTGATGAAGCAGGAGATGGTACTACAACTGCAACTGTTTTAGCGAATGCAATCTTCTCAGAAGGTTTACGTAATATTACTGCAGGAGCGAATCCTGTTGAAGTTAAACGTGGTATGGATAAAGCTTGTAGTGTAATTTTAGAAAATCTTAAAGATGCAAGTAAAGCTGTAAGTGGTAAGCAAGATATTGCTCAAGTTGCAACTATCTCTGCAAACTCTGATAGTGACATTGGCGATATGATTGCTGAAGCTATGGATAGAGTAGGTCAAGATGGTGTAATTACTGTTGAAGAAGCAAAGGGTATCTCTGATGAACTTGATGTTGTTGAGGGTATGCAGTTTGACCGTGGTTATTTAAGTCCTTACTTCATTACAAATGCAGAAAAAATGGTAGCTGAGATTGAAAACCCTTGGATTCTTTTAGCTGATAGTAAAATCTCTTCACTTAAAGATTTACTTCCAGTTTTAGAGCAGGTTCAAAAGACTTCTCGTCCACTTCTTATTATTGCTGAAGATGTTGAGGGTGAAGCACTTTCAACTTTAGTAGTGAATAAACTTCGTGGTGTTTTAAATATTTCTGCTGTTAAAGCTCCAGGTTTTGGTGATAGAAGAAAAGCTATGTTACTTGATATTGCAGTACTTACTCATGGAACTGTAATCTCTGAAGAGACAGGTCATACTTTAGAGGGTGCTGATATCTCTCTACTTGGTCAAGCTTCTCGTGTAATTATTGACAAAGACAACACTGTAATCGTTAACGGTGCTGGTTCGGATGAAGCAGTTACTGCTCGTATAGCTGAGATTAAAGTTCAGATAGATGCTACTTCTAGTGAATATGACAAAGAGAAACTCCAAGAGCGTCTTGCAAAACTCTCGGGTGGTGTGGCAGTTATTAAAGTTGGTGCTGCAACTGAAACAGAGATGAAAGAGAAAAAAGACAGAGTTGATGATGCACTAAGTGCAACTAAGGCTGCTGTTGAAGAGGGAATCATCATCGGTGGTGGTGCTGCTCTTGTTCGCGCTGCTTCAAAAGTAAACCTAGAGTTAGAGGGTGACCAGAAAATTGGTTGTGAAATTATTTTACGTGCTATAAAAGCTCCAATGAAACAGATAGCTGCAAATGCAGGTTTTGATACGGGTGTTGTAGTTAATGCGGTAGAGACTGCAAATGATGATACAACAGGTTTTAATGCTGCAACAGGAGAGTATGTAAATATGTTTGATGCAGGGATTATAGATCCACTTAAAGTGGCTCGTGTAGCTCTTACAAATGCTACATCTGTATCTTCAATGCTTCTTACAACAGAAGCTGCAATTTATGAGATACCAGAAGAAGCACCAGCTGCTGCTGGCGATGGTGGAATGCCTCCACAAATGGGTATGCCAGGAATGATGTAGTTAAATCCCCTAGTGGGGATTTAACCATTTAGCTAGATGATTATCTAGCTTCTTTAATAGCCTCTAAGGCAGCCGCATAATTAGGCTCATCAGTAACCTCAGGAACAATCTCTTTATAAACAATTTCACCACTTCTATCTATAACAAAAACAGCTCTTGCACTTAGACCTATCAGTTTATTATCCGCCATTAAAACACCGTAAGCCTTACTTACTTCTTTATCTATATAGTCCGATGCAACGGTTAAGTTTTCTATACCTTCTGTTGTACAAAATCTGTCTGCTGCAAATGGTAAATCCATAGAGACAACTGTAGTCTCACAAATGTCTAAGTTATTGACATCTACATTAAATCGTCTAGTTTCGGCTGCACATGTGTCAGTATCAAGAGAAGGAACAGTAATAATAAGCTGTATCTTGTCTTTAGCTCCGCCAATCTCTACATCACTTAAATCAGTTCCAGTTGCTATAACTGAGGGTGCTTTGTCACCCACGTTGAGCTCATTTCCACTTAGGTTAACTGTAGTACCCTTAAAAGTTGTTGTTTGCATAAGTATTCCTTAAATAATTTCAATTATCTTAACATCTTTTATACATACTCTTCTTAAAAACAAAAAAAATTAATTTAAATATTTATTTAAGATAAGTTTAAATTCTTTAGTATCAATGGGCTTACTAAGATAATCATTCATCCCTGCATCCAAGAATTTTTCTTTATCACCTTTGAGGGCATTTGCTGTCACAGCAATAATTGGAATACTTGTAAAGCCTAATTTACGAATATTTTTAGTAGCTTCGATACCGTTCATAATAGGCATATTTTCATCCATAAGTATAAGGTCATACTCTTGGTACTGGACTTTGTTAACTGCTTCAAAACCATTATCTGCAACATCACACTGGAGTGACAGATCTTGAAGGAGTATTGTCATAAGCATTTGGTTTGTTTTGTTATCTTCAACTACAAGAAGCTTATTCGATGAGTTAAAGCCGGATTCTTCTGTGTCTAACGTGGAATCATTAACATTATTATCTTGATTTTGCTCTTTGACTAATTTAATACGAAAAGTAAAGGTACTCCCCTCGTTGATAATACTTGTAGCATGGAGTGAACCATCCATTAATTCCGCTAAATGTTTAGATATACTTAGTCCAAGTCCAGTACCACCAAATTTTCTGGTTGTAGATGTATCAGCTTGGGAAAATGAGTCAAATATTTTAGATAAATTTGATGCCTCAATGCCTATACCGCTATCGATAACACTGCACTCTAGATATTCGTCAGTATAGGATACATTTATAGTAATAGCTCCGTCTTCAGGGGTAAATTTGATAGCATTGCTTAAGAGGTTTGAAATTATCTGTTTGACTCTGACTATATCTCCAAGAACTTGTTGGGGTGTATCGGCAGCTATGTTAAGTTTAAGTGTTATATTCTTTTCACTTGCTTTTGTGAGAAACAGTAAATAGGTGTCTTCAAAAGTTTTTAAAATATCAAACTTGTTGGTTTCAATATCGAGTTTGTTGCTCTCTATTTTGGAAAAGTCCAATATATCATTAATAATTCTTAAAAGTGATTGGCTTGAGGATTGGATGATATCAAAATGTTTAAGTCGTGTTGGATGTTGTTCCCCTTTTTTGAGTATGTTAATAAAACCAAGAATAGCATTAAGAGGGGTTCTGATTTCGTGACTCATATTGGCTAGAAAATCACTTTTAGTTCGCATAGCTACTTGAAGTTCTTGTGTTCTTTTTTGAACTTCTGACTCAAGGTTATGGTACATTTTTTCATTTTCTACTTCAAGTGCTTTTTTGTCCGATATATCTCTCCAAATAGTATGGATTATATTACCACTTTTAAGATGAAGATATGTTAGTGTAATGTCAGACCAGAAGTTTTCTCCATTGGCTTTTTGATGGACCCATTCAAAGTTGTGAGAGCCTTGTTCTATACACAATCGCATCATTCTATTGGCTTTGTCTTCTGAAGATTCTCCATCTGGTTGGAACTCTGGAGAGAGCTGTGAAGGGTGTAAGTTAAGAAGTTCATCTGCTGACTTGTACTGAAGCATTTTAACAATAGCATCATTACATTTTACAAATTTTGCATTTTCAATAAGGAGTATGCCATCATAAGATTTTTGGAAAAGTGATTCTAAAACCTCTTTTTGTTCTTGAAGTTCTGCGACCTTTTCATCAACTTTTTTATTGAGTTCACTAGTGTAGTTTAAAAAAAACTGTTCACTCTTATCTTTTATTTTTTCATATTTAATAAAGAAAAAAGCTAAAAGAGAACTGGTTACAAGGTATATTACAAAAGACATGGCCGACATATGTATAATATTGAGTAGAAAAAGGGTAGTCACTAGAACTGTTAAACCGATGAACCATCTTTTTCCTTCTTTTGCACCAAGAAAATAAAACATTAGGTATGTAACAATACTTATCCATAAGTATCGAGTCTCTACAGCTGTCATTCGTATCATAAGAAGTAAAATAACGATAGTTGATGCAATAATTAAAATTCTAGCAACTATAATAAGGTTTTTTTTATCTTTGCTAAGAAGCATAGCAGAGTAGACTATGGTAAGAAATAGAGCCATATCGACATTAGCTTGGAGCTGCTCTCCCTGAAGATAGCGAAGTATGGAGAATGCAAATATTGTAGTACCAACAACGAGCATAATTATGTTGAGCATAGTAATTTTGTCTTTTAAAAAGCGCTCTTTTTGAGTGTAGGAGTGTTGATTAAATAGTGATTTAATGTTACTTAAAAAATTCATTACTCATAATATCATAAATATACTATTTTATAATATAATAACAAAAATAATTTAAAAGAGTATAAATGGAAAATCCTTTTGAGTCAGGACATATAAAAAATTATGTTTTACTTTATGTGAGTATAGTTGTTATTATGGTGCTATTTTTTATAGCAAGTACACTTTTTAATGAGATTGAGGTGCAGGAGAAAAAAGTTTTTGATGTAAACACCTCTGTATCGCAGGAGGATAAAAGAGTAGTTACTATTGATGTGAATCGCTCTCGCTTTAAGCTTATGGATAGAGCTTATTAGTCTACTTTACTCTTTTGTGACTATGTAGAGCTGTTCGTGGCCTAAGCGTTTTAAAATATCCATAACAGTAACAAAGTCTTGAAAGCGAGACTCTTTGTCACTTCGAAGAACAATAGTTTGATCTTTTGGAGTAGACTGAAGTTTACTCTCCAACGTGGTTGCATCTACTTTTTCTTTGTCAAAAAAGAGCTCCCCTTTGGCATTTACATAGATGGTAATCTCTTTTTTTACATCCTCTTTAGTTGCCGCTTTAGCATCTGGTAAATCAACAGGGATAACACCTTGCTTTATAAACGTGGCTGTCGTTAAAACCATTACTAATAGAACAAGCATGATATCAATGAAGGGGATGACATTTATCTCATCAAATCTTTTTTTGAGTTTTTTACATTTTGCCATTATTTTAGTTCGCTTTAGTGTCTTGTGCTACATCAAATTTTGTAAGAATTCTCTCAACTTTACGTAGGGTGATTGTATAGGCAATAATTGCAGGCATTGCAACTAAAAGGCCCATTGCTGTCGCCTTAAGTGCAAGTGCTAGACCCATCATGATTTTTTTAGCATCCACTGCTCCAACGTCACCCATAGTGTAAAAGGTAATCATAATTCCAACAACAGTCCCAAGTAATCCAACATAAGGAGCATTTGACCCTATGGCACTAATGACTCCTAGATTGTCTGTTAAATCGAGTTCTAGGTTGTCTCTATGCTCATAATCTTCTGTACGAACACTTTTGTAAAACATTATTCTCTCTATAAATAACCAAAGAGTAGTAACACTCATTAAAATTAATACACCCATAACCCCATAGTCTAAAGCTTGTTCTGCATATTGTATTATGTTTGCATCTTGCATTTTTAATTTTCCTTATATCTGTTTAAATTGTAAAAGTACAGTAGTACCCTCATCTTTTTGCGATTTAAAATTGAGTTTTATCTCATTTGTATCGCAAAACCTTTTTACCATACTCAAACCTATTCCAAAACCTTTCATGTTTTCGTTAGATTGGTAGTATGTGTCAAAAATTTGGAGTAGTTCTACTTCATCCATTCCACAGCCATAATCTCTTATGGAGAGGGTATTATCTTTAAGCTCTATATCTAGTTTAGTCGAATTTTTTGAGTATTTTACCCCATTATCAATAATGTTGTCAATGACTTTGCTTAATCCTATTTTATCATTTAGTATTTTACTCTTTTGTAGGCTGAGGTTAAAAGAGATTTGAGGGTAGAGCGCTTCTAAAAATTCAACTCTCTCTTTGAGTAAAATATCGAGTTCAATCTCCTCATAAATCTCTTGGAGAGTTTGAGTTTTTATCATGTAGTCAAGTTCATTATATCGCTGCTCTAGCATTTGGCATGCACTCTCAATTCGAGAAACTCTTTTTAAACTTTTTTCATCACTCAGAGTTTTACTTATCATTTTTGCATTTGATTTTATGGTGCTTATGGGAAGGTTTAACTCATGAAGAGTCTCTTTAGAGAGGTTTTGTAGGTTTTTGACATATTCACTAAGTGGATCAACTGCTAATTTAGAGATAAAAAGACCAGAGAGAACTACAAAGCAGCCCATGAAAATACTAAGTAAAAAGATATTTTGAATCTCTACAACCTCTAAAAGGTAGTATAAAATAGTAAGGAATGTACTCACTGTTATAAAGTAATAAATAAAGATATTTATACGTAGGTTAGCAAACAAGTCTATATCCTATACCACGAATATTTTCTATCTTCATTTGAGGCAGTAACTGTTTTAGACGGTTAATATAAACACGAACTGCTCCATCACTTCCCCCACTACTAGAACTCCACAGTTCATTAATAATAATCTCTTTTGGTACACTTCTGTTTGGATGCTGCATAAGTACAAGAAGAAGTTCATACTCTTTTTTGGAAAGTTCTAACTCTTGGTTTTTATAAAGTATTCTTTGAAGTTTTGTATCGTGAGTTAATGCACCTACTTGAGAGACAACTTCTTTTTTAGAGCGTCGAAGAAGTGCTTTTAAACGTAGTAGAAGTTCATCATTATCAAAAGGTTTTGTGAGGTAATCATCTGCACCACTCTCAAAGCCACTCTCTAACATCTCTTTATCTTTATGCGAAGTTAAAAAAATTGTCGCTGTTTCATCATCTGCACAACGTAGTTCTTTTAGGAGTGTCACCCCATCAATTAGGGGTACATTGATATCAAGAAGATAGAGGTCAAACTTACTTTCAAACGTGGCATCTAATGCGGCTTGACCGTTTCGAACATGAAGTACCTCATACCCTTCATCTTCAAGCAAGTCAGTAAGAGTCTCGCCGAAGAGTAGGTCATCTTCAAGAAGGAGTAGTTTACTCAACAGTCTCAATTGCCCATGCTATAGCTTCGCCTGCATACATTGGTACAACACCACCATAATTCTCTGGTACAACAAAGTTGCGTTTTTCTAAAGTAACCTCTTTAAACTCTGGACAGATACCGTAAATACCTTGTGCATTATCACTTACAAAGGCTTGAAGGTTATCTAGTTTGTCGTACTGCTCAAAAATTTCACAAAGAAGTTGTAGTGCTATTGGAGATGTAAAAACACCTGCAGCACAGCCACAAGACTCTTTTGCATGTTGTGGGTGTGGTGCTGAATCACTTCCAAACATAACTTTAGGGTGTGCTGCAAGAGCCACGTTGAGAAGTGCATCTAAATCTTCTGGACGTTTTGCAATAGGTTTACAAAAAAGGTGTGGTTGCATCATACCGCCTACAACATCATCGAGTGTTAAAAGAAGGTGGTGGACTGTAATAGTTGCATAGAGGTTTTCATATTTATCTAACATATCAACTGCAGCTTTAGTTGTGATGTGCTCCATAATAATTTTTAGCTCTGGAAAGTTTTGTGCTAAAAGTTCATAAATAGACATAAATTCAGCCTCTCTATCCATTACGAAACCATCAGTTTCACCATGAACACAAAGAGGAATTTGCATATCGCTCATCGTTTGAAGTGTCTCTCTCATATCTTCTATGTCAAAAGAGCTCACACCACCTTCAGAGTTTGTAGTTATTCCAGCAGGGTAGAGTTTTATTGCTGTAATCTCCTCAGCAACTGACTCTAAAAATGCTTTGTCGTAGTTTTTGTAAAAGAGTGTCATGTAAGGTTCAAAGTAGTCATTTGGAACAGCGGACATAATCCGAGCTCTGTAGTTTTTCAGATCTTGTAGAGAGGATACAGGAGGAACAAGGTTTGGCATAACAATAGCACCACTAAAACTGTATGCAGAGAGTGGAGCAACATTTTCGAGCATCACACCATCACGAAGATGGAGGTGCATATCGAGTGGCATTAAAAGAGTATGAGTTTTCAAGAGAATTTCCTTAAATAGAGTATAGTTTTTCTAAGAAAATTATACCTAAATAAGGGTAATGTGATTATAAAGAGTTTTGAGCCTCCGCAATTAAGTTATTGATGGCTTCTTCATAAACTTTAGCTTCACTCTCTATAGTAGATTCAAAGCGAGTTACAAGAACAGGTGTTGTGTTTGAAGCTCTTACTAAACCCCAACCATTTTCAAAGTTAATTCGTACACCATCTACATCGATGATATCTTTAATAGTTGGAAATGAAGCTGGAGGGTTCTCTAAAAGCTCTTTGACTTTTGCAATAATTTTAAACTTCTCTTCTTCTGTAGTTTTTACTTTTAACTCTTCTGTTGAGTATGCCACTGGCAGTTTTGCAAGTTCTGCATCTAAGTCAATTCCATCGTGAATAAGTTCAAGCATACGAAGTGTTGCATAGATGGCATCATCGTAACCGAAGTAACGGTTTTTGAAAAAGACATGACCACTTACTTCACAAGCTAGGTCTGCATTTATCTCTTTCATTTTTACTTTGAGGTTTGAGTGACCTGTTTTGTACATAACGGCATTACAACCACGTTTAGTTAACTCATCATACATTACTTGTGAACATTTAACCTCACCAACTACTGTTGGTTTGTCCATTTTCATAGAGTATAAAAGAGCCATCATATCGCCCTTAATGTTGTTTTTGTGAGTTAAAACTGCAATACGGTCAGCATCGCCATCGTAAGCAAAAGCGATATCTCCCTCAGCAGCTAAAAGTTTTTTAACATCCACAAGGTTGTGCTCTTCACTTGGGTCTGGATGGTGGTTTGGAAAAGTTCCATCAGGGTCTACATAAATCCCCTTACTTTTAAACTCTAATGCTTTAAAAATATCTTCTGTAACTACACCAGCCACACCATTTCCACAATCATAAACGATTTTTGTATCCATCCCTTTAAGGTGCTGGAACTCATTTACTAAAAAGTCAACATATCTTGTGACTGCATCTATGTCAGTAACATCTCTTTTTTCTGGTTTTGGAATGGAGTCCATAGCCTCGCACTCACGACCAAGAGCATAGATGTCTTCACTGAAAAATGGAGCCTTGTCTACAGTGATTTTAAAACCGTTGTATTCACTTGGATTGTGTGAACCTGTAATCATAACAGAAGCAGAAGGTGTAATACCATCCCACTCTTGATAGTTTGTGAAGTAGTTTACTGGAGTAGGTACTAGTCCCATGCCAAGAACTTTTTTCCCACCAGCATTGAGTCCAGCTACAAGGTATTCAAAGAGGATAGGGGAGTGTGAACGTGCATCGTAACCAACTGCTACATACTCGCCCTCTATCTTAGAAGCCAGAACAAATCCGATTCTTGTAACACTCTGTTCATTTAACTCTTTTTCATAAATTCCACGTATGTCGTACTCTCTGTATATGCTCATAAAATTGCCTTGTAAATTAATGGCAGTATTTTACAATAATTCTCTTAGAATAATGTTAGATAGTATTTGCCCGGTAGTTAATCTTGTATTAA
>Ga0256827_10001463_pt1 | contig 15111 bp, 14 predicted proteins | sample CV84metaG_FD_185977 | JGI IMG/M metagenome (GOLD analysis project Ga0256827, IMG submission 185977) | Hydrothermal vent microbial communities from East Pacific Rise, Pacific Ocean - CV84 | ecosystem: Environmental > Aquatic > Marine > Hydrothermal vents | place: Pacific Ocean: East Pacific Rise... | reverse complement strand
AGCTTTTTTTTCAGCTTTATCCTGTCTCTGTTTGGCTTTTTTCTCTTTGAGTCTATCGGCATTGATTCTATCTTGCTCCTCTTTTTTGTCTTGGATCTCTTTCTGCTTCATCGCTTTTAGGTATTTGTGAATATCATCATACTCTCGACGGGTAAAATATCTAGTTTTATTGGTAGGTAAGTTGTTTAGCTCCATCCCTCCAAATCCAACTCTCTTTAAATCTAGTACATTGGCCTCAAAGTGACCGAAAAATCGGCGAAGTTCTCTATTTTTACCCTCTGCAATAGTGACACGAAGTTTTGTAAAATTATCACTTACACCTCTCACCTCATAGTGAATAAAGGGTGCAAACTCCATCGAGTAGACTTTACTTTTCTCATGTCCTCCCGCTCGTGCATCATCGAGTACTAGACCCTCTCGCATAGCCTCTTCCATCTCTGGGGTGAGAGGTTTGTCAATCTTGATATTATAAGTTCTATCAAGCTCACTTCTCATCAGTAGATCAGCTACTTTAGGAGAGTCTGTCATGATTAGCATCCCTTCTGATGCATAGTCAAGTCGCCCCACAGGGATAAAGTGTCTAAACTTACCTGGAAGTTTGTGATATATGGTAGTTCTACCTCTATCATCTTTTTTGGTCACGAGTGTACCTTTGGGTTTGTTGTAGACTATCATAGTGAGTTCAGTTCTCTCCTTGATAGGAATACCTTTGATAGCGATATGGTCACCCTCTTGTACCTCATAGCCAAAATTGTCAGTTTTCTTTCTATTTATGGTTACTTCACCTGCTTCTATAAGTTTGTCTGCATCACGGCGTGAGTATTTACTGTTGTGTGAGATATATTTATTGAGTCTCATTGGTTTTTCTTTATGTTAAATTATTATGATTATAGCATAGTTGCTGTAAAAGGGAGTAGGGAGGGTCGTTTTTGATAGCTCATTGAAGAGCTATCTGTTATATTATCTTTGGTATTTTACTGATGACGCGTCCGATACAATTCCTGTAACTTTATCAATGTGAAATTTTTCATTCGGGTCGTTATTTATACTATTTCTTTTGTCTTTATATGAGAGACTAGATAGGAGTTTGCCAATGACTACTCCGATTAATGCAGCTAAAATGATAACTAAAAATATAATAAGTGGTGCTGTTTCAAACATATTCAATCCTGTTTTTAAATATTAATGTATTAAATTGTTATATTATAATCTGATTTAACTAAAACATTCCTAATTTAACCTACAAAATATCTATAAACACCATATGTGATTTAAGTTTACACATTTTTCTTAAAAAAAAATTATATAGATAGATAAAAATGAGTGTTTGATCTATCTATAATATAAAGAAATTAAACTAAAAATACCACAGGTGATATGATTGGATATTTTCTTTTTGTTCTAACAATATGTTTTCTCACAATGGATCTAAGTTCATCTTGTAGTGTTTTTACAGATGCGACATGTTCAGGTTTGGCATTGAGTAAAAAGGTCTCGATAATATTCTCTATCTCATGGCTAAATCTTTTGATCTCTTTGTTTGGTACTAGACCATTTGTGTTGATTACTGGTTTTCCAACAACTTTTTTGGTTGAGGCATTAACCTGTAGTGCGATATTTACCACACCATCCTCTGCGAGTCTTTGTCTATCTTCTACTATCTCTGCTTTTATCTCTTTATTATTTTGGTTGTCGATATAACTTTTACCTACTTTGACCGATTTGATCTTTTTGATATATTTTGTAGTTATCTCTACTTGATTACCATCACTCATTAGTAGTATATTTCTCTCATTGACTCCACACGCTATAGCTGTCTGTGCATGTTTGGCTATATGATTATACTCTCCATGCACAGGCAAGAAGAATTTAGGTTGAGCTAGTCTTAGTATAAGCTTCTGCTCCTCTTGTGCTGCGTGACCAGATACATGGATATTTTCAAAATCTTTATATCGTACAGTCACTCCTGCTTTGACTAGCTTATTCATAAGGCTAGATACTGATCCCTCGTTTCCAGGGATGGCATGAGCAGAGATAATAACTGTATCGGTTGGTTTGAGCTTGATATGTCTATGTTCATCCGTTGCCATTCGTGATAGTGCAGCCATCTCCTCTCCTTGTGATCCAGTTGTAACTACTAGTAACTCTGCATCTGCAAATCGATTAACCTCATGAGCATCAATAAAGTGTTTGTCTAATATATCGATAAACCCTAGTCGTCGTGCTATCTCTACATTTCTCTCCATAGATCTACCTATGACGCAGATTTTTCTCCCCGCCTTGACCCCTCTATCCATAGCTTGAAATAGTCTATGGGTATTGGAAGAGAATGTAGACATAATTACTCTTCCCTTTGCAAGAGTAAATAGAGTATCAAATGTTTTTCCTACAACTGCTTCACTTTTGGTAAATCCAGGGTTATGAGAGTTGGTACTATCTGAGAATAGACACAATACTCCTTTTGCTCCATAGTGTGCAAACCGTTGTAAGTCTGTAGTCTGTCCATCTATTGGAGTATGGTCAATCTTGAAGTCAGCCGTGTGTAGTATAGTTCCTGCATTTGTCTGAACAGCAAGGCTACATGAGTCTACAATAGAGTGTGTCATATGCATAAACTCAACTTTAAATGTACCTATTTCATATATCTTTCTCTTTGTAATATAGTTGAAGTACTTGACATCCTCTTTGAGCTTATGTTCATTAAATTTATTCTCTATCATTGAAAGAGCCAATGGTGTTCCATATATAGGAAACTTTAGCTCTTTAAATAGATATGGAACTGCACCGATATGATCCTCGTGAGCATGAGTAATCAAAATCGCTTTGATCTTACTCTTGATTGTATGAAGATATGAAAAATCAGGCACTAAAATATCTACACCATGCATAGTCTCATCAGGAAAACTCATACCTACATCTATGATGATAGCAGTCTCTTCATCCTCTAGTACAGCAATATTTCCACCAATCTCTCCTAGACCACCTAGTGGAGTAAATCGAATCTTGTTCTTGTTTGCGACATCTATCTGTCTCCAAGGGTTCATTCTCTCTTCGTTTGCTGTTCGATTCTCTTTTAGAGCCTCTTTGATATTTGTACTGAGTGGTCCCATGCTATTTTTATTGCGTTTAGACCCTCTGCCTCCACTTTTGCTATTACGATTCTGTTTTGGCTTTCCATTTTGTGGTTTTGGTTGGTTGTCTGACTTAGCATTTGGTTTTGCTTTTGGTTTCGCTTTCGCTTTTGGTTTCTCTGTAGCGGGTTTTGTTTCACTCTTATTTTCACTACTCTCCTGTTTTGGCTTTGGATTTCTATGAGGATTTCGTGATCTCTTTGGTCTATCTGGTCGGTCTCTTCCTACCTTTTTTGTCTCTTCTGATGAACTATCGGTTGTCTTTTTCTCTTCCATCTATATTTTCCTTATTTAATTCGGTATATAAGTGATGATAAATAGAGGTTGGGACTTCATGCGGTCGAATAGTCAGATTTATCTCTTGTTGGGTCAAGAGTGCTTCAATTTTATCTTTGGGATAGTGTGTAGATAGATTTTTAGAGAGCTTTTTTCTCGGTTGTTTAAATGCAACTTTTAAAAAATCTTCAAATTCTTTGTTATCTTCACTTCTCTCTTTTCTTATCAAAAGAATAGCTGAGGTCACCTTTGGTGGAGGAACAAAGTTTTCTGCTCCTACATCAAACAGTAATTCTGCATAACCCACTGTTTGAGTGAGAATGGCCAATCCTGAAAAAGCTTTCTCTCCTACTTTTGCAGAAAACTTCTGGGCTACCTCTTTTTGTACCATTACCAAAATAGATTGGCACTGTTTATCTTTTAACGCTTTTAAAATAATATTGGTGGCAATATAATAGGGTAGGTTTGCTACCAGATGATAATCCTCCTCTAGTAGTCTATCTCTCCCCCAACGCTCAAGCACATCTCCACAACTTAGAGTTAAGACCCCTTGACGGATGGGTTGCTCAAACTCTGTTTTGAGATGCTCACATAATCTTTTATCAACTTCGAATGCTGTAACATTTCTACTATTTATCAGTTCTTTTGTTAAATCACCTAAGCCAGGCCCAATCTCTGCAACGGTTAAGTTATCTTTGGGAATCGCTTGGACGATCTGTTTTATTATCTGGTCATTTTTTAAAAAATTTTGACCAAATCTCTTGTTTGCAAACTCTGATATATTTTTAATTTTGTTCATTTTACACAATTCTTACTTAAGATTTCGTTTATATATTATATATTAACAATTTAGATATAATTTTACCATAAAAATTAGATTATAAAGATTTAGTTATATAAGGAAAATAATGGAATATTTTGCAAAACGCATTATCCCTTGTCTCGATGTAGATAATGGTCGAGTCGTCAAAGGTGTCAATTTTGTAGGACTTAGAGATGCTGGTGATCCTGTAGAGGTGGCAAAACGATATAACCAAGAGGGAGCTGATGAGATTACTTTCTTGGATATTGGTGCATCTCACGAAGGACGAGATACGATTGTAGATGTAGTTAGAGAGGTAGCAAAAGAGGTCTTTATCCCACTCACTGTTGGTGGTGGTATTCGTGAGCTTAATGATATATACAAACTTCTCAATGTAGGGTGTGATAAGGTTAGTATCAACTCAGCAGCGATCAAGAGACCAGAGTTTATCAATGAAGCCTCAAAAAGATTTGGTTCACAATGTATTGTCGTGGCTATTGATGCCAAAAAAGTGTCAGAGAATGAGTGGCATATCTTTACTCATGGAGGTAGAAACGATACAGGTATAGATGCTATTGGTTGGGCAAAAGAGGCATATGACAGAGGAGCAGGAGAGCTACTAGTAACCTCAATGGATAGTGATGGTACAAAGGCAGGATTCGCCAACGAACTCAATAGCAAAATCTCAGAAGTTGTCAACATCCCTGTCATCGCTTCAGGTGGAGCAGGGACGATGGAGCATATCAAAGAGGCGTTTACAGTTGGAAACTCTGATGCTGCTTTGGCTGCTTCTATCTTTCACTTTAAAGAGATAGATATTATGGATCTCAAACGCTATCTTCGATCTCAAAATATCCCAGTGAGAATATAGATGCTGATCTGTGCAGGAGATAATGAGACCTTTGCCTTTGCAAAACCTATGGGAATAGGGTTGATAGATATGTCAATCAATTTGACAAAATTATGTATAGAGAGTAGACCAGAGTTTATTCTTTTTGTAGGTTCAGCAGGTTCATATGGCAAGTACAACATCTTTGATATAGTAGAATCAAAGACAGCCTCCAATATAGAAAATAGCTTTTTTAATGCCAATGCTTACACTCCGATTGACAATGTTGTCTCAACAGCAGAGAATGTTTCACATGAAACAATTGTCAACTCATCGAACTATATTACAACAGATTTTAAACTATCTCAATACTATCTGTCCAATAATATTGGTCTAGAGAATATGGAATACTATGCTGTTCTCAAAGTTGCCAAAGCGTTTGATGTCCCTGCTGGTGGTGTTTTTATCGTGACAAACTACTGTAATAAACATGCCCATACTGACTTTCTAAAAAATCATAAAGAGGGAATGGATAGGTTGACAGAGTATATGAGTAAAAGAGCAAGAGGAGTAGTATAATGAACAAAACAACAACAAAACCGTCAATCCAAGACTATACAAGAGAGGAGTTGTCAAGCTTGATCAGACCTGCTTTTCGTGCAAAGCAGGTCTACTCTTGGCTCTATCACAAATATGTAGAGTCGTTTAGTGAGATGAAAAATCTCCCAAAATCTCTCCAAGAGGAGTTGTCATCAACTTACAGAATTACTCCTCTAAAGATTGTCAGAAAAGAGCAGAGCAGAGATGGCAGTATCAAGTATCTCTTTGAGCTTGAAGATGGCAATACTGTAGAGGCTGTTCTACTATTGATGAAAAAAGAGCAGTTTCATGAAGATGGTACTCTCAAGCATCATGCAAAATATACAGTTTGTATCTCCTGTCAAGTAGGGTGTAAAGTTGGTTGCTCTTTTTGTCTAACTGCCAAGAGTGGATTTTTGAGAAATCTTACAGCAGGAGAGATAGTAGAGCAGATTCGTATGCTCAAAAGAGACAACTCTATTGACGCAAATCGTAGACTCAATATTGTCTATATGGGTATGGGTGAACCTCTTGACAATCTTGATGCAGTAGCTCAATCATCCAGAGTCTTTGCAGACCCTGACGGGATGGCTATCGCCCCACATCGTCAGACGATCTCAACCTCTGGACTTAGTACAAAGATTGTCAAACTTGGTAAACTTGAACTTGGTGTCAATCTAGCGATCTCTCTACACGCCGTAGATGATGAGCTAAGAGAGAGGTTGATGCCTATCAACAAAGCGTATAATATTCAATCTATTATAGATGCAGTAAAAGCCTTTCCTATTAACGATAGGAAAAGAGTTATGTTTGAGTATCTTGTCATCAAAAATGTCAATGATGATTTAGCATCTGCCAAGAAGCTTCTATCTCTACTCAACGGGATAAAATCTAAGGTCAACTTGATCTATTTTAATCCATATGGAGGGACAGATTATCAGCGACCAGAAGAGAAAGATATGAGAGCATTTCAAGAGTATCTAACAAAACATGGACTACACTGTACCATACGAGAGTCAAAAGGTCTTGACATCTCGGCTGCTTGTGGGCAACTGCGAGATAATGAATTAGAAGGAGAGAAGTAATGGGTGTATTAGATTGGTCATTGGTTGGATTTATTGTGATAGTAGTCGTGGTCTCTGGTATTGGTGTCTATAGGGCATTAAAAGATTAACAACCGTAGGGGTCGACCAATGTGTCGACCTGTGGATATGCCAACCTATTTTTTTCTATTAATAGGATCGTGAAATAGAATAATATTTGTATGGTTTTTTATTGATGGATTGGATTTTATGCCAATTGGTGGGCAGAGATATTGCTCTGCCCCTACGGGTTGGATTTGAAAAATAGTCTTCTATTTTTATCACATATCTCTTTTTTAGCCTCCATAAAATCAATTTTTGAACATATATGATATTTTGATCCATAGCTAAACTGCAAAGAGTTAGCATGAAGGAGCAGACGGGTTGCACCTGTGGCTATATATCTATCTTGTTCTGATAATTTTCCCTCTAGATAACTATTGGTTGCATCAAAAGATGTTCCATAAACAGGATCTCCCAGTATTGGATGTTTCATGTGAAACAAATGGATTCGTATCTGATGAGTTCTTCCTGTAAGTGGTCTACACTCTATTAGTGAAGCATCAAGATCTTGATCATAGAGTAGGGGAGAGAACTCTGTTTTTGCATATTTTCCAGTAGATGAGATCTCTACTTTATGTTTGTTGGTGCTGTAGTCACTGCGTATAGATATAGACTTCTCTACTTCAAATGGCTCTTTGATCTCTCCTGTTACCCATGCTAGATATGATTTTCTTATACTCTTTTTTTCAAATGATCCTTTTAGAAACCGTTCTGCCTTTTTATCTTGTGAGGCTAGTAGTAGTCCTGATGTCTCCATATCGATTCGGTGTACTCCGTTGGCATTTTGTCCTGCATAGGTTCGTATCTCATCTAGCATAGAGTACTCTGTTGCCATCGTGTTTGGATGCACCAAAACTCCTGAGGGTTTATCATAGACCAAGAACCTCTTATCTATAAAGAGAGGATCAACTCCTCTGCTCTTTGGTTCAAAATATACAACCTCTATATCACCCTGAATAGTCATCGCTCTATCGTAGACTGATTGACCATCTATAAGGATACGACCCTTAGCGATAAGTCGCTGTGCTTCACCCTGTGTAAAGTGAAATTGACGGATAAGAAAAAGAAAAGCTTTGATAGGTTTTTCAATGTGAAAAGCTTTTTTGACAAATGGCATTTTTACCTCTTTATAACTGCTTATTGGGTAGAATTCTAGCATAAAAATCTGACATACAAAACCAAAATCTTCAAGGAAAAATAATTTATGATAGAACGATACTCAAGACCAGAGATGGCCAACAAATGGACGATGGAAGCAAAATACCAAGCGTGGTTGGATGTGGAAGTTGCCGTGGTAAAAGCGTGGAACAAACTGGGATTAATACCTGATGATGATGCACAAAAGATTGTAAACAATGCAGGGTTCTCTGTGGAGAGAATTGATGAGATTGAAGCGATTACCAGACATGATCTTATCGCTTTTACTACCTCTGTCTCTGAGACACTAGGTGATGAGAGTAGATGGTTTCACTATGGTATGACTAGTTCTGATACAGTTGACACTGCTGTAGCTCTTCAGATGACTAGCTCACTAGAGATTATCATCGCTGATGTCAAGATGATGATGGAGTCGATTAAAATTAGAGCGATAGAGCATAAGATGACATTAATGGTAGGACGAAGTCACGGTATTCATGGTGAGCCTATCACTTTTGGTCTAGTTTTGGCCGTTTGGTATGATGAGATGGCTCGACACCTAGAGAACCTAGAGCAGACTATGGAGGTGATCAGAGTAGGGCAGATCAGTGGAGCGATGGGGAATTTTGCTCATGCACCACTAGAGCTTGAAGAGATTGCGATGGAGGAGTTAGGGCTAAAACCTGCACCTGCATCCAACCAAGTGATCCAAAGAGATAGATATGCTAGATTAGCCTCTGCATTGGCTCTTTTGGCTAGTAGTATAGAGAAGTTTGCCGTACAGGTTAGACACTGGCAGAGAACAGAGGTCTATGAGTGTGAAGAGTTTTTTGCCAAGGGTCAAAAGGGAAGCTCTGCAATGCCTCACAAGAGAAACCCAATCCTCACTGAGAATATCACGGGTCTAGCACGGATCATCAGAGCATATGCTACTCCTGCTATGGAGAATGTAGCTCTATGGCACGAGAGAGATATTAGTCACTCATCTACTGAGAGATTTTGGTTGCCTGATTCGTTTATCACTACAAACTTTATGATGCACCGTATGAATGGGGTTATCGCCAAGCTTACAGTAATGCCTAAAAATATGATGAAAAATCTAAATCTCACAGGTGGATTGGTATTTTCTCAAAGAGTTCTACTAGAGCTTCCAAAAGCTGGTGTGAGTCGTGAGGATGCATATAGAATAGTTCAGAGAAATGCGATGAAAGTTTGGGAAGAGATCCAGCAAGGTAAACCAACTACCAACAGCGAGGGGGAGTCTCTCTATCTTCAATATCTATTGGGTGATGATGAGCTTAGAGAGTCTCTGAGTGAAGAGCAGATTAGGGAATGTTTTAACTTTGACTACTATACTAAAAATGTAGATGCAATTTTTAAGAGAGTATTTAAATAAGATAAAGAAAAATTCTGTAAAATAGATGGATCATAATAATTTTTAAGGGATATAGATGATAAGAGTTGTAAAAAGAGATGGTAGAGTAGAGAGATTGGATATAGCAAAAATCCAAAAATATACAAGAGCTTCTGTAGAGGGTTTGTCTGGTGTAAGCCAGAGTGAACTTGAAGTTGATGCAAATATACACTTCAAGGATATGATAAGCTCCAAAGATATACAAGAGACGCTTATAAAGACTGCGGTGGATAAGATCGACATCGATAAGCCAAACTGGACTTTTGTAGCCTCTCGGCTCTTTCTCTATGATCTATACCATAGAGTAAGTAGATTTACAGGATATAAACATCTAAAAGAGTATTTCAAGGTGGCAGAATCAGAGGGTAGAATTATACTTGGACTAAAGAAAAAGTATGATCTTGATGATCTCAACGCTTATCTTAAACCTGAGAGAGATCTACAGTTTAACTATCTTGGTATCAAGACTCTGTATGATAGGTATCTGCTCAAAAATAGCGAAGGTACTCCTATAGAGTTGCCTCAACAGCTTTTTATGGCTGTGGCTATGTTTTTGGCTCAAAATGAGGAAAATTGTCAAGAGTGGGCAAAAAAATTCTACGACATTATGAGTAAATTTGAGGTGATGCCAGGTACTCCTACACTCTCAAATGCTAGAACTCCAAGACATCAGCTTAGCTCTTGTTATATAGGAAGTACTCATGATAATATCGAGGGGATATTTGATGCATATAAAGAGATGGCACTGCTGAGTAAATTTGGTGGAGGGATCGGATGGGATTGGTCTCAGGTGCGTGGTATGGGTTCTTATATCGATGGACATAAATACGCTGCTGGTGGTATCGTCCCATTTCTAAAGATCGCCAATGATGTAGCTATTGCTGTTGATCAACTAGGAACTAGAAAGGGAGCAATTGCTGTCTATATTGAGCCGTGGCATATCGATGTCAAAGATTTCCTAGATCTTAAAAAGAACTCAGGAGAGGAGAGAAGACGAGCGCATGATCTCTTTCCTGCTCTATGGCTCAATGACCTATTTATGCAACGGGTACAAGAGGATAGCACTTGGACACTTTTTGATCCATATGAAGTGAGAGAACTTACAGAGCTTTATGGCAAAGAGTTTGAAGATCGATATATAGAGCTAGAGAGTGGTAATCAGAAGTTGACAAGAGATGTCATCTCTGCCAAGGGGCTTTGGAAAGAGATTCTCAGAAGCTATTTTGAGACAGGAAATCCATTTTTGACATTCAAAGATACTGCCAACAGAACCAATCCAAACAAACATGCAGGATTGATTAGAAGTAGTAACCTCTGTACTGAGATCTTCCAAAATACATCTGCCAACCACTATAAGATTAGGTTGACATATACAGATGGCTCTATAGAGATATTTGAAGAGTCAGAAGTTATCACAATGGATAGTGGAGTAAGTAAACTTGCCAAAAAAATTACAGCACTTGATACTATTGATGGTAAACAGGTTTGGATGGTTGACAAAGAGAAGATAGATGGAGATACCGCCGTTTGTAATCTCGCATCGGTCAACCTCTCAAAGATCAATACTACAGAGGATATAGCTAGAGTTGTACCTATTGCAATTAGGATGCTTGACAATGTGATTGACTTAAATTTCTATCCATTAGCTAAAGTCAAAAAGACAAATGAGAAGACAAGAGCGATTGGTCTAGGTGTGATGGGTGAGGCTCAGATGTTGGCTGAGTCCAAGATAGAGTGGGGTAGCTATGAACACTTCTCCAAGATAGATGAAGTGATGGAGTCGGTCTCATACTATGCGATCAAATCATCTTCTGAACTCTCAACAGAAAAAGGATCATATCCAAACTATGAAGGATCAGAGTGGAGTAGAGGTATTTTCCCTATTGACAATGCAAACAAGGAGGCTTGTAAACTAGTTGACAGAGGTGGTCTTTTAGGTTACAGTCATGATTGGCAAGAGCTAAAAGAGCAGGTGATTGAAAATGGTATGCGTAATGGATATTTGATGGCTATCGCTCCTACTTCGTCAATCTCTATCTTGACAGGAACAACACAAGCTATAGAGCCTGTCTACAAGAGAAAATGGTTTGAAGAGAACTTGTCAGGATTGATCCCTGTGGTTGTCCCTAACTTGTCACCAGATACATGGGTTTACTATACTCCAAGCTATGATCTCAATCAAAATGTACTTGTCAAAGCAGGTGCGATTCGTCAAAAGTGGATAGATCAAGGGCAGTCGCTCAATATCTTTATTACACTTGATAAGGCGAGTGGAAAATATCTCAATGAGATCTATATGAATGCTTGGAAATATGGTCTTAAGTCAACCTACTATCTTAGAAGTCAATCCCCTGATAGTGATGTGGAGGATAGAAGTCAAGAGTGTGTAGGATGTCAATAGTAGATTGTCAATAAAAAAAAGGAAAAAGATGAAATTTGAAAATGTAACAGCAGATATTGCAGGAAATAGCTACTTTGATGGAGCAGTAACAAGCAGAACACTTCACTTTGCTGATGGTAGTCGTAAGACACTAGGTTTTATGCAGATCGGAGAGTATGAGTTTGGTACAGCAGAGGCTGAGCTTATGGAGATCACTTCAGGAGATGTAGAGGTGAAACTTCCTGATAGCGATGATTGGATCACTATTGGTGCAGGGGGTAGTTTTAATGTCCCTGCAAATAGTAAATTTCAGATCAAAGTAAAGAGCATTACAGACTACTGTTGCTCTTATCTCTAGGTTTTACATAAGAGGTTTTCCATTGAGTTTGAGTGAACCTTGGTTGAACTCTATATCGTAAACCTTTTTACCATTTTTGTCAACAGGTTGAGCCATCATCATAAGCATCATAGCTTGTGGTGTTTGAGCTATCATAGAGAAGATCTCATTGGAGAGTTCTATGTTGGCTTTGACATTTGGTAGTTGTAGTAGCATCATTGGATTAGCTTCTACTCCATCCCACTTGAAATCTTTGTTTAGTTTGAGTAGTGCTGATATATTTAGCCCCTCAAATGTCTTTCCTTCACTTGTGATACTCTCTACAGAGATTTTTGAAATATCCATAACCATATCAGATTTAGTAAACGCTTTTAATATAGGTATAAACTCTTTGATTGAGTCAGGATTCTCTTGGTCTCCTGAGTAGTTTTGTAGTTTCTCTAAAGCTTTCATATCCAAATTTTTTGTTACTGAATTGATCTCAATATTGTTGAGTATACTCTCTTTTCCAGCATCTTTAATATTTACAGAGGCTATTTTAAATTGACTCTTGTTGTCAAGTAGTGTATCTCTTTTTGTATCTTTTGACTCCCCTGTAATATTGTTGATCATAACATCAAAACTCTTTTTCTCATCATTTATCTTTAGATCTATTGAGCTTATATGGTAATCAATATCGGTCTTTTTATCAGAGCTATCTATTGATGTATCTGCTTTGGATAATTTTACCTTTACTTTATCTGTAAGCTCATACGCGAAAGTCTCAAGCTTCTGATTAAATCCTGTTATTGTCTTATCATCCATATTCCCTTTAAAGGTCAACCCTTTTAATAATAGGTGGCTATCTTGAGTATCTTTGAATGTTTTATCTATATCTTTAACATATCCATCAAATCCAGATAGTAGTTTGTTGAAGTTGATATGTGCCATAAAAGCTTTCTCTTTAATCATCTCTCTTATTGCTTGAAGAGATTTACTATTTTCATCTATACCTAAATCTTTAGTGATATTGGTTGGTAGAGATATTGGATAGATATCTATCGAGATAGAATCAGTTGTTGTCGGTAGATACTCCATATCCATTTTTAGCTTCATACCTTTTAGTAGTGTTATATCTTCTACTGATATACTCTCTCCTTCTGCGACTAGGTAGTTTGTTATTTTTTGAGGATCATCAAAGGTCAAGACAAAACTATCTTTTTTCTCACTAGCTTCTCTCTCTTCTACTTTAAATCCTGATTTTTGAAGTAATCCTAGTTCGTTATTTACCTCTGTTTTGATCTTTTCAACAACCTGAGCTGATCCTAACGTTACATAGTAAATAGTTGCGATCGCAACTATTGTCACAAGTGCTAATCCTAATTTTTTCATAAAAAATTCTCTCTTTCTTTAATTTATCCTGAATCTTACCATATCAACTCAAAAAAAAGATTAATATTTAGCTATAATAAACGAAATCTAATTACAAAAAGGACGAAAATGGCTGGATTAATAGATATGATCATCAATAACCCTTCAATTATCAAGACAATTGCAAAACAGGTAGGAATCGATCCTGACTCAGCAGAGTCAATTATTAGTAAACTAGCACCAATATTGATGGGTGGTGCAAAAAGCAATCTTGAGAGCGATAAAGATTCAGGTGGACTTATTAAACATATTGAATCTGGTAACTATGCAGAGATGTTTGACAAGCCTGAAGAGGCAGTTAAGCAAGATGGTTTTACGGATATGGGTAATGATATTCTCTCTGAGTTGACAGGATCAAAAGAGAATTCAAGAGAGGTTGCCAAACATGTAGAGAGTGAGACAGGTATGAGTAGCTCTATCATCAAGAGTATTCTGCCTATGTTAGCACCACTAATTATTGGGGCATTGACCAAGAGTTCAGCCTCTAGTATAGAAGCTAGTTCAGAGAGTGGCTCAGGGTTGACTGGTATGTTGACAGACTTGATAGACCAAGACCATGATGGCTCGGTCATTGATGATGTTATGGGTATGGCTACTAAGTTTATCTTCTCTTAGAGTATCAACGCATTGAGATCATACGACGAACTTTTTTGACCTCTTTGAGGTCTATAGTATGGTTGATCACCTCTGCCTCATCATCTATAACCACATCTCCCCACGGAGAGATTATAGATGAACTTTTTGCCATATCATCATTGGCTGAGTCTGCCAAAACCACAAAAGATTGATTCATGATCGCTAGTGCTTGAGTTAGAACCTCTATGTGTCTCTTGCGTGTTTTTCCCCACATCGCAGGGACTAAGACTATATCTACACCCTCTATCTGCCTCCACAACTCTTTGAACCGTAGCTCAAAACAGATAAGCAGAGCATACTTTATTCCATTGATTGTAAATGGAGCTATATCACTCTGCTCTCCTGCAAAAAAATACTTGGTCTCATCACCTATAATAAAGAGCTTATATTTGTTTTGACTATAGACAACCTGATTGTCATGTATGACAACAGCTTGGTTGACCATATTCTCATGCTCTTTTTTGATAAGTGTCAATACCAAGATTTGAGTAGTGATCAGAGGCAAAACAGCATCCATCACTATATCAAAAAAATCTCCTGCTTTCGAAAAATTCTCATAATCAAATCCTGTCAAGCATACCTCAGGAGCTATAATGAGATCTTGGCTCTGATGCTCTTTTATATACTTTATGAGGAGATCTAAATTCTCCTCATAAGAGCTTTTTGTCTTAATCTGTAAAACAGTTATACTATATGGCTCTTTTCTCACACTATCTTCCTAAAAGTCGTCAAAGTCCAAGCTACCTTTTGAGTAGTTGGTTACATTGCCTTCAAAGAAGTTGGTTTTCTGCTCATTGAAGCTAGAGAAGTTGTCAACCCACTTGATAGGATGCTCTACATTATATAGTTTCTCCATACCTACAGCGTGGAGTCTTTCATCTGCAAGAAACTGAATATACTGCTCTATAATATCATCTGTTAGACCCAATATCTGCCCATCAGTGATGTATCTACCCCACTCAGTCTCTACCTTTACAGCATCTCTAAACATCTGATAGACCTCTTCGTTTAGCTCTTTTGTAAACAGCTCAGGTC